>Ga0075681_103_pt1 | contig 21966 bp, 18 predicted proteins | sample RifGroA2_FD_68250 | JGI IMG/M metagenome (GOLD analysis project Ga0075681, IMG submission 68250) | Microgenomates bacterium GW2011_GWA2_40_6
TTCGGTATTTCTCCGGTCGAAGCCATGGCCTCAGGAGTAGTCCCCCTTCTGGTTAATAAAGGAGGATTAAAAGAAATTATTACTGATGGTGTTGACGGTTATTTCTGGGACACTCCACCAGATCTTTTAGCCAAAACCCAGCTTTTAATCAATACCAAATCCGATTTACAAAAATTATCATTAGCCGCTCAAAAATCTGCCAAACGTTTTTCTAAGGAAATCTTTAGTCAAAAGTTACTAGAAATTATAAACCAACCATGAATATCTCGGTAATTGTCACCAACTGGAATGGTATTTCTCTTTTAAAAAAGTATTTTGAAAAAGTAGTTTTAGCCTCACCGGAAGCCAGTGAATTTATCTTTGCCGATGACGCCTCCGAAGATAATAGTGTCTCTTTTATCAAAAATCTTCAAAAGAAATATCCCAAAATAAAAATCATCGCTCATCATAAAAATCAGGGATTTGGAAAAAACAGCAACGACGCCGTCTCCAGGGCCAAAGGGGAACTGGTAGTCCTTCTTAATAGCGATATTGACCCCCATCCTGGTTATATCAGTAAATGCCTTTCCCATTTTTCCGACCCCAAAGTATTTGGAGTTGGTTTTGCCGAACTGAATCACGAAAACTACGGTAAAATATTTTGGAAAAATGGTTATATTCAAATTGAACCGGGAATCTCTACTCAAACCCATATTTCTGCTTGGCTCTCCGGAGGATCATCTATTATCCGCCGCTCCGAATTTCTCCGTTTGGGTGGCTTTGACGGAGTCTACGAACCTTTCTATTTTGAGGACTTGGATCTGGGTCTTCGGGCGTGGCGCTCCGGTTATCAATTACTCTGGGAGCCAAAAGCCGTTGTTGAGCACAAACACGAATCGACCATGTCCAAGAAACCTAAAGTCCTTTTAACCTACGTCAAAGAAAGAAATCACCTTATCTGTGTTCGTCGAAACATTTCCCATATCTCCTTACTCCGCCAAAATCACCTATTTTCTTTTTTAAGAATTCTTTTCGGCCCCAATTATATAAAAATAATATTAGCTGCCTCCCGACAATTAAAAAAATATCCACCTCCGGTTACTTTTCCCAAACTAACTGACCTTGAGGTCTTTTCATTATTCAAATAGATTATATGTCACCTCCTGACCTTTCCATTATAATTCTTACCTGGAATACGACCCTTATTACTGAGAAATGTGTTAACACTATCATAAAAAATTTAAAAGGGGTTAAGTATCAAATAATTGTGGCTGACAATGGATCCACTGATAATACTGCCTCAATTTTTAGCAAGAGAAAAGATTTAACTTACTTCAATACCGGCTCCAATCTCGGTTTTGCCCGGGGAAACAATGCCGCTCTCAAATATGCCCGTGGTCAATTTCTTCTTTTTTTAAATTCGGACATGGAGTTTCTTGATTCGTCTTTGACAAAAATGCTGGCCTTTCATAAAAAAAATTTAAAAATCGGTGCTATTGGTCCGGCTTTTCTCAATCCCGATTCTTCGCCTCAGGGGTCTGTCTTTCCTCCCCAAACTATTTCCCATGCCTTTAGAGAATTTTGGTTAAATAAACCCTCATATTCCAAATATGTTCCCCAAGGTAACACACCACTTCCGGTCTGGTCAATTTCCGGTGGAGCCATTCTAATCAGAAAGAAACTTTTCAATAAAGTTGGTGGCTGGGACGAGCGTTACTTTTTCTATTTTGAAGATCTGGAACTTTGCCGACAAATTTGGGCTAAAGGATTTCAGGTCTATTTCTATCCGATGTGTCAGGTTCTTCACCGCCACGGCTCTAGTGGTAAGTCTCTGGCTCCATCAGCTACTCAATGGCGTCGCCTGATTCCCAGCAGTAAACTTTATCACGGTATTTTATACCACACCCTTCTTAATCTGGTTATTTGGTCCGGTCAAAAATGGCAAAAATTAGTTTCGGGATCAAGGGTGTAATAATTCTAGCCCTGATCCTTCGTCTTCTTTTGTCTCCCTTTACCTACCATAAAGACGTCGAAGTAAATTATTGGTGGGGAAAATTTGCTGTCGATTTTCCGCTTCGTGGTTATTATGATTGGTTGGAGTTTGGCGGCTATACCCACCCTAATCAACCGATGCTTTATATTTATCTTTACCAGACTGTCCGCTATATATATCTTTTTGGTTACAACCTGTTTACCTTTTTATCAAAAAATATTTTTCTAAAGGTAAGGCCATAACCGCCTCACTGATTATCGCTCTTTACCCACCTTTTATTTACAACACCTCTCTTTGGGGAGGTAACGAATCCTTGGTAAATCTTTTAGGATTGTCTTCAATCTATTTATTTTATAAAAATAAAAATATATTAGGTGCTCTTCTTTTTACTCTTTGTCTTTTATTCAAAAGCAGCCTCCTAATTTTTCTGCCCGTAATTCTGGTAATTTTTTTAAAAAATAAACCAAGTCCAAAAGATCTAATTCTCACCATTCTTCTACCTGTCGTTACTACCTTAGTTTTGGCTTATCCTTTTGCTACCGGACCTCTTTTACCATGGATTATTAATTCCTACTTAAAAATATTCCTTCCCGGCATCATGCCCTTTCTTACGGCCAATGCTTTTAATTTTTGGGCCCTGTTTTTCGGTCTTGTTCCCCGGCTTGACGAAATGAAAATATTTCCATTCATATCAGCCTACGGCTTTTCCACCCTAATTGGAATTATTTATCTTGTCTTTTCCGCCATCAGACTGTTTAATAACTACCATTTAAAAAACATCCTCTTAACTTTAGTCAAAATAAGTTTATTTTCCTTTGTCTTTTTAACCAGAATGCACGAGCGTTATTCATATCCGGTGCTTATTCCTCTTTTCCTGCTTTGTTTTTACGACAAGAGGTTTATTAAATACTTTATTGTTTTGACCCTCACCCACCTTCTCAATGTTTATAACGGATGGTGGATACCGTCTCTGCCTTTCCTTATTTCTCTTTTAAAATTCGAACCGACAATTAGATTCATTAGTCTTATCAATGTGGTTTTAGCGGTAAAATTAATTACTCTCAATGTTAAAAAATAAATTATTTTGGCTATTTTCTGTTTTAGTTATTTTCTTTTTTCTCCTGTCATATCGTTTATTAGAAACGCCTATGGGTTTAACTGCTGACGAATCGGCTTTCGGTACCAATGCCGCCCTTCTTTCCCGAACCGGTTATGACGAAAACGGGGTTTTTATGCCTCTCTTTGTAAATTCCATCAATAAAAGTGACTGGCGGCAACCTTGGTCCCAATACTACATAACTTTATTTTTCAAAATTTTTGGTATATCTATCAACAATCTTCGTTTAAGCAGTGTCATATTAATTCTTTTTTCCGGCTACTTGCTTTATAGATTGATGAATTCTCTTCTAGGCTGGCGCTATGCCATCTTATCTATGGTTCTTTTTTTTACTACTCCAATAATCTTTTTACAGTCGCATCTCGGTTTAGACAATATTATGCCCCTGCCCTTTGTTCTTATTTGGCTTTTAAATCTAAACAATTATCGCCTTTTTCCAAAACCAAAATTTCTAATTTTTGCCGGACTTAGTCTGGGAGCTTCTTTCTACTCTTATAAAGGCATGAGGGCGGTTGTTCCCGTTTGGGCTATTCTGACTTTTATATATATCCTTTATTTAAATTACCGTCCCAAAATTAAATTAATTAAGTTGTTTTCGAATACTCTACCTTTCGTATTAACCATCATCCCATTCTTTATAGCAATTTTCCCGATAAGCCAAACCTATCCCGGGGCTATCTTCGGCGGTGCCAGACCCAAGTTTACCAATCTATATGATCTTTTATATGCTTATCTGTCGCATTACGATCTAACTTTTCTATATACCTTGCCCTTTTTTGTTTTCGGATTTATTCATTCCTTGAAACTCAAAAAGTTTTGGGCTTTTCTAATACTCACTTATTTTTCCGGTCCGCTTCTTTTTGGGTTAGTTGATTCGGTTCATCGGGCTAGTCGGATTATGGCTATAATTCCAGCCTACATAGTCATCTGTGTTCTGGGAACAAAATTTCTTCTTACTAAAATTAAACATGGTAAATATATTCTCTGCACGATAACGTTTTTATTTGCTATCAACTTTATTGACTTTACGCATTATTATTGGTTTTCCTATCCAAAATTCACGGAAAATATCTTCGGTAATATAGAACGTTCTGTTTCTTATCAGGTTTTTTCTTATGAATCTCAAAAGAGAAACCTAAAACCATACGTTGATAAGGAAATTTATGAAAGCTTTTTTGACGCTGTCTCCTTTACGTCCCCATCAACCTTAGTGCCAAAGGACGAGTTACCGCCCACAGAAAGCATTTATCTTACTTACCATGACGGTGATTTAGAAGGATTTACCAAATTAAATGTAGCTATTCCTCAATTTCGTATTTATATCAATCCATGAGTATTAAAAAAACAATTATTTTGTCTTTAATTCTTCGGTTTCTTGTCGCCCCCTTCTTTTATCATCCGGATATTAAAAGCCAGCACTTTCACTTTCAATACCTATCACGCGGTGTCTTGAATATCTACCAATTCATTGCCGATAATAAATTATCTCTTCCCTACCGCGATACGTTTAATTATCTTCCCTTAACTTACTTTTCTCTTGGTGCTTATCATGCCCTAACCAAACCACTTTTTCCTCAAAACCTTTCTCTTTGGTTAAACGATTGGAGTGTGACTCAAAATAATTACGATTCCTTTCCCTTTTTTATGTTAATTCTTAAACTTCCCTACTTAGTCTTTGACATTGGAGTAGCCCTGCTCCTCCTCAAACTCTACGGACGAAAAATATTTGTTGTTTGGCTTTTCAATCCTTTAAGTATCTATTTAATCTATATATTGGGTAATTTCGATATTGTACCGGTATTTCTTACCCTTATATCATGGTATCTTCTCAGGCAAAACTCAAACCGGCTCTCTTTTTTTTCACTAGGAATTGCCACTGCTTTTAAGCTTTATCCACTAATATTTTTGCCATTCTTTCTTTTTTACCATCCCCAAAAGATGTTAAAAAAGATATTTTTCTTTTCACTCCCGTTAATTATTACGGTCTTGCCTTTTGTCGGCAGTCAACCCTTTTTCCTTTCCTTAACTACCTCCGGATTAAGTCAAAAAATAATTGAAGCCAGAATCCTTAATCTTCCTATATTTCCTATTACCTATCTTCTTATCTTTCTTTGGTATCTTCGCCATCGTCAAATTGAAGAGAGTATCTTATTAATATTTTTATCCTTCATTGTCCTGGTTGATTTTCATGCCCAGTGGCTTTTATGGTTCTTACCCTTCATAATGCCGGTTATTGCAAAAAGTACCTATAAAACAATCGTCTTTACCCTTCTTTCCTGTCTCTGTGTTTTGTTGGTAATCATCACCAACGATAACTACCTTTTCTGGGGACACCTAATTCCCATCAACCCCTCTTTCGTCTCACTGCGAAGTCCCTATCAACTGCTTCGTTATCGATTCTTCATCGATCCTCTAATAACAAAGATTTACATAAAAATAATTTTGGCTGTTTTGTCACTTAGTTTCTTATTAAAATCAAATGCCAAAAACTAGTTTTATATTTATAGAAATTCTATTTTTATTTTTAATACTAATTGTATTTCCGTCACTTTTAATTACCAAAACCCCTTTTTATTTTCAGGAAAACGACAAACTTCAAATTTCACTCGACTCCGGAAAGATTTATGTTTATAAATTTAATCACCCCTCCAACCTCAACACCTTGTCTCTACAACTAAAAAATCCACTTATTCAAAACAATAGCCGAATAGTCATTGAACTTGAAAACTCTCTCGGTAACTCTCTGGCTCAATTCGTATTTTTTGGCTCAAATGTTGGTGATCCCAGCTGGCTCGACCTAAACTTTCCGCCGCAATCAGACACCTCTTTTGTCATTAATTTAACTACCGATAATACTATCCCCGAATCTCTCTTCCTATTAAGCGATCCTGATAGCAACTGGGATCTCAAAACCACTTATCAAACCCCAAAGTTTTCTCATCGTTTTCAAAACACCATAAACTCACTTTTTGACCGTCTCCAAAAGATGGATCCTTTTTACCTTTCCTTTTATATTTTAGTATTAGTAATATTAAATTGGGTGTTCTTAAAAAAATGAAGTCTCGCCTCCAATTAATCATAATTCTTACTACGGCTCTGTTTCTACGAATATTTTGGCTCAATATTATTCCGGCCGGAATCACCAACGACGAACTCCATTTCGTTCTCAATGCCAAATCCGTCTTTCTAAATTTCATGACCGGAGCCATTCTGGGGACTTTAACTGTCTTTATTTTATATTTATTGGCCAAACACTTCTTCGGTGCCAAAATTGCGATCTTTGTTTCTGTTTTAGCCGCCATCAATCCCTGGTTTATTTATTTTTCCCGGACTGCCTTTGATGCTCCCCTGGCTGTATTTTTTATTTTGTTATCTATCTATCTTCTGCTTTCTAACAAAAATATATTTTTAATAATTTTATCTGTTATTTTTTCTTTTTATACTTATATTGGCACCAAGATTCTTGTTTTTCCTTTTATGTTCATTGTTTCATGTTTTGTTTATATTACCAACAAGCAACAATCAATTATGAAATTACTTCTGGTAAATATATTTACCCTAGCCCTTTCTTTAAATTATGGTCTGAATCTTTATAAATCAGACTTGGGTAACCGCGCCAGTGAAATTATCTCGTTTTCCGATCCCAAAATTTCGCTTGAGGTAAACCAAAACCGCCAATACAGTCAAACACCGGGTATCTTAAAAACTGTCTTTAACAACAAGCTTTTGTCCACTGTTAAATTTAGTTTGGGTAAATTTTTAAATAGTTTTTCCCCTAATCTTTTATTTCTGAAAGGTGATGAAACTTTCACTGGCTCACTCTGGAAACATGGATATTTTTACCCCATCGAATTCTTTACTATTATTTTTGGATTTTTATATTTATTTTCTAAATATCGATCAGTTTTTTGGTTACTTACCTTTTTCTTGTTATTATCGCCTCTGCCGGAAGCCATAAGAAAAGATTCTATTCCGGCTTATGCTCTTCATTCTGCCTTCCAATATCCATTTCTTGTCTTTCTTTCCGGCGTTGGATTGTATTATCTATTTTCTTTAAAAAATAAGTTATTAAACATCTTTTTAACCCTATCTTTTACTATTAGCCTTCTTATTTTTATTAATCTTTATTTTTTTGAATACCCTTATTACGCTGCCGATAGTTTTAGTCTAAAAAATCGAATTATTTCCTATTATCTACAAAACGAAATACCAAATCATCCGGTTCTGGTTTTGTGCAAAGAACCGGATGCACTTTTTAAAAATTACATCTTTTTCTCCAATAGTCTCAACCGTAAATCCTTTAAAGATATTTCTATCTCATACTCCAACCGTTTGGCAAACCGCTACATTCTGGGTTCTCTAACATTTACTTCAAATCAAAATGATTTAGAGGGGATCTCTTCTGATTCCACCGTCATAATAGAAGAGGGAATAAATAGTGGTTTCGATTCTACTTCAAAGCAATTAATGTTAAATTTAGATCATAGCCAGACACTATTCAGCATTTACAATGGCAGAACTTGTCTCCGTACCGCAACTTCAACAAAAATTATTTCTCTTAATAAACTAACTTCAAATCCCGATAATTTTTGCCCCCTCTTTTTTTCATCAGTTTCGCTTTAATTCAAAGTCACAATCATGGCTGAGTTGTATTTTATTGTCGGACCCTTCAAAAATATCGCCTTGGCACCCGGTCTGTTATCAATCGCTTCCTGGGGGGTAGTTGCCGGCATCCATAAAATAGTATTACTCAAGTCTCTGTCTTTTGGCCAATCAATTTTTCTAAATTCATATTTTCCAAATTTTATTTCGCTATTACCATTATCCATTCCATACGTTCTATTTTTAGCTATTGACTGAATAATTTTAGGATCCATCTTTTGATAAAAAAGAAAGAATATATACCCTTGGGCGTGTGGAGTATCAACAATAATCTTTTGATATTTGTCAATCAGGCTGCTTATAATCGGTGAGCCTTCCTTAAAACCACCGGGTTGATATTCTCCTTGATTTTCATAGTTGGCATATACCAATTCATTGTTTATTACAAAAATACTCTGCCACCCAAACAAAACCAATAACCCAAGCATTACCGTTAATCTTTTCTTAGAATAATTCAATTTTATTAAATAAATAATTGGCAAAATAGATATAATCTCAATCGCCGGAATCAAGTTTGCTGATCTTAATGTATGAAACCAATTCCAGGTAACTGCCGAAGGCGTCAGGGCTGCCACCACCCAATAAAATACTAATCTATACTTAGTATTTCTAAAATTTTTCAATAAAATATATATACCGGGTACCAAAAGAATCGAATTCCAAAACCCCAGCATATTAAACTCCGGTACATACATTACCGAATTCTTTATCCAATGATAAAAATTTACTGAATAGTTAGCTGGCGAAAAATAGGCAGCTGTATGTCCGGCAATTATTCCGGTTAAATAATACAAAGGATTAACCCGCAAAAACGTATTTAGATCGAATCTGAACATATTTCTGGGAGTGAAAGGGTAAAACTTATTAAAAATATTCTCCTGTGTAAATCTGGTCAATATTTTCTGACTCCCGAAATCATTAAAAATCGGTAATATAAAAATTAAAAACAGCAAGACATATTTGAGATTTAGTAGGCCTTTCCATTCAAATTTATTTTTGTTTAATAAATATTTAAACGGATCAATCAAAACAAATATCATTAATAGGGGAGCCGCCAATCTGGCGCTATGATAACTATAAGCTGATAATGCCAATAATATTGTCGCCAAAATCATGTTTTTTGAGGTAGTATAACCATTCGCTAGTTTGTCTTTTAACAAATACCATGCCCCAAAACTGAAAAACGACAATGACAAATTAGTCTCTAGCGATACCCGGGAAAAATGTAGTCTTAGGGGATCAAGGCAATAAAACATCCATATCAAAAATGACCACCATTTCTTCTTTAGTATTATATTAATAAACAACAAAAGTGGTATTAGTGATAAGGTTCCGGCCACCACTGACACCATTCTGACACTGGTTTGGCTCAACCCCATCAGTTTAATAAACGTAATTGACAGATAGGCGTATAGGGCTGGTTTATAGTCATTAAAAGACCGTAGACTTAGTGGTAAATAGGTGCCATATTCATCCTTCCCGGTCGTTAAAATTGAATAAGCATTGTATCCAATTGAGGCTTCGTCCCAATTTATTGAAGTTGGCGATACTTCTAATCCCCACACTCTAATTATTAGATTTAATCCCAAAACCAAAACAACTACGCCTTTAAATAAAATATTATTTTTATTCATCAATAGCTACTAACAAATAATCACCATAACGATAGGCGATAGTATTTTTCACTTTCATTTCTGACACAATTTTTAAACCTTTATCGTTAATTTTTTGTCTCCAATTTTGGGGAAAATTATTATTAAAATCCGATCCCAAAAATTCCCCCATAAACCCAATATAATACTTGTTTGTCTGATGACCTTCCCTTAAATCAAAGCTCGCAAATTTAAATGTTTTACTATCGCAGATTTTTCCTAAATAATATCGACAATATATTTTTGAATCACCAATAAGTCCTGTCACCTCAACTGTCCGGTCACCTATATCTAAAGTCCTTATGGTCTTATAAATGTATTCATAGGCCAAAGGTCGATTGTCAAACCAATATTCCATTTGGTTTTTCCAGTCATAAATACCCGCCTGAAATCCATAAATTAGCAAAAATATCATCAATCCCATCAACCATTTCCACTTTTTAATTACTGTTAACCCTTCTCCGATAATCAATACCAATGGTAGTACTGCCAATATTTGCCTTAAATATATCGGTCCATTATTGAAAAAATAGTTCAACAGAGCCAGTCCAATTAATATTAAAATAAAGTTTTGTTTTCTTTTTTCTTTTCTATCCGCCAAAAACCACAAACCAATAAGAAAAGGCATTACGGCCGGCCAAAAGAAAATAACAAAAGATTTTAAAAACAACGGAAAATCAATTTTCTCACTTAAGCTATCTTCACCTAAGAAATGGGATATAACTTCAGTAGAAGTTTTTTCTAAATTAAAAACTCGAAATATTGATGAATTGTTTCCGTATTGCCAAAAGTTAAATATAAAAATCGTCGCTGCGATTACTATTAATGCGAGATTATTTCTGGATTTAAAATATAGCGCCAACCCCACCAACAACAACCCCAGATACATCGATATCCAGGGATCAATTAACCATAATGCCATAAGTGATGGTGAAATAACCACTAAAAGCATTGCTACCCTTAATCCAAATTTATTCCAATCCACCGCCAACGAGTTAAAAAAATAGTTAATTCCCAAACCCAGTATTAACCAGGAAATAATCCTGACAATGTTCACATCTATTCCCAGACCCACCTGCACTGCACTTGGAGGGTAACCCAGAGCCATACCGGAGATCAGCTGAATTAACCAAATTAAAATGAAACTGGTATAAAATAACTTATCTTTATATGAAGTCACCTTTGGTTAAAATTATAACCCTAACTCTACTTGTCTTCACGGCTCTGTTTTTAAGAGTTTACCAACTATATTCACTACCTCCGGCTCTTTTTTCCGATGAAGTTGATATTGCCAACCAAGTTAAATCATTCCGCAGTTTCCAGACTGATTATTATGGTAATTCATATCCTATCCATTTTCACTCTTTCTCTGATTGGCGAACCCCGCTTCAGATCTACTCCTCAGTTCTCGTTAGTTTTTTTACCTCCGATCCCATATTAATAGTCAGACTTCCTTCGGTTCTATTCAGTGTTTTAACCATAATTGTTTTTTATTTATTAACCAACTCTTTTCTGGCCGCGCTGCTTTTAACCCTTTCTCCCTGGTCGATTCATTTTGGAAGAAGTGGTTTTGAGGTCTCCGGTATGCTTTTTTGTCTTTTAGCCGGAACCTATCTTTGGCTCAAGTTTATAAAAAAACCACGAATTTTATTTCTTATATTATCACTCCTTTTTCTGTGTCTCTCGCCATATTTTTACAGTACCGCCAAACTATTTATTGTATTTCTTGTCCCCTTACTGCTTTTAATTTGGTCTAAAACTTTAAAAAATATTAGCCCCAAATCTTTATTGATTTTATCTCTTTTTGGTTTATTATTTCTTTCCCCTTTAATAATCGACACTGTCAGAAGTCGGGCTGGCTTTCGTTTTTCATATATTAGTATATTTACTGAACCCCACCGCGAACAGATCACCGACACTCTTCGCTACCAGGACATTCTCTTGTCTCATCCCGGTGAAATCGGTGTCAAAACTCCGCTTCTTTCCTTTGTTCTCCACAATAAACTTGAACTTGTAATGGAAAAATTTATCGGAAACTTTATTTCTTCCTTTTCTACCACTTTCTTATTTCTTCAAGGGGACAGTAATCTTCGTCAGGGATTTGGCAGCCACGGCTTATTGTATTTGATTGATTTTCTTCTTATATTTATTGGTTTGGTTATCTATTTTAAAAAACCAGACAAACTTGGGACGTTTTTCCTTATATTTCTGATTTTTTCACCCATCCCTTTTTCTTTAACCCGCGATTCGGCTACACCCCATGCTACCCGTCTTATCTTCATGCTTCTTCCCTTACTTTATTTTTCCTCTTTAGCTCTAAAAAAGTATTTAATATTTTTACCGTTTTACCTTATCTCTTTTCTTCTCTTTTGGCACCAATATACTATTCACTATCCCCAATTATCGGCTCGCTTCTGGCACTACAACCTCAAGGAGGCAGTTTTAGCCGCCAAAACCATCTCTACAACAAACCCTGTCTATTTCTCTGATTCTTATGAACCATTCCTACCCTTCTTTCTTCTGTATTTCCCCTATACCAATCCCGTCAACGATCCAAATCTTGTCCGTAATATTCAACCAATTGACAATAGCCTTATTTCCGGTCAGGTAATTGACAATCATTACTTTTTTGGTCACGTAAACTGGGATCAGGCCCCGACTTCATCTGATAGCCTTTTTGTTTTACCTCAAAGTCAATTCGAAAATCTTTCCAACCGTTCTTCCTTTAAAATTATCACCAAGATCGACAAGTATTATCTTAGTGCCGAGGCATTCTATTTAGTCACTCCACTTTAGTCGGTCTTCTGGCCGCCAGATAAATACATCCCATAATTGTTAACATCGATCCTATATCCCAAATCCGATTGACTAAAGTTTCCCTAAATCGGATTAATATTTCGTGTTTACCGTCAGGTACATCAAACTGAATTTGACCGTATGGCTCACCGGCCCAAAGCTTTAACTTCTTATTATCCATAATTGCTTCCCATCCCGGAAAATAATATTTATTGTAGTTAAGGGTTAATGATTTTCCCGAATCAGTTGTTAAGGCCGTATCCAAATGGTTAATTGGTCTTATATACGATGTTTCTAAACTTTCCGGAAATACTCTTGAATAAATATTCTTGGGTCTTACTTCTGTTGCCTTGGGTAATCTCAGATACTCTTCTTTTAGATCCAGATATTCATTGCTTGGAGACGGTATCGGGATATATCGATTAATATAGTAACTATCATCCCTATTTAAAAAATCATTTGGCTTAAAACGATAATAATTAAATCCAATCGCCAATATAATTATTAGTCCGCTCCAGATTTTATAATTTTTTTGTGTTGTTATCGTAGTCACCAAAATCGACGATCCAAAAACAATCAGGGTTAAAAACCGCCATGGAAATTGAAAATAGGCAATTAGTGGAAAATGTTCCCAAATCCAGAATGATCTGAAGTTCATCATTACCATCGCCAACAAAATCAAGGCCAGGCACCACCACCAAACTATTCCTAACTTTAATGTTTTACTTTTAAAACTTTTTATTAAAAGAACTATAGACATTCCCATAATCAATAAATTTACCTCTCCGATAAAAAACGACATCGTATCATAGTTACCGGGAACCGAGGCACCATAGCCCCAATAGGGTATCAGCAGTTGCTTCAAAGCCGGAAAATGATCAAAAAAATTAAAGACCGTATCATACTTCATTAGTCTGCTATCCATTAAAGCCGGCCACCAAAAATAGAAACTCCCCAATAATCCCAGTCCAAAAAATAATATAAGTTCTTTTAATCTGTTTTTCAGCAAAATTATTCCAAGCATTATTACCAGTGGGATAAACATATACGACACAATATTGTGAGTTAAAATCAATGCCGCTGTAGCTATCGCTCCCCACCCGATCCATCTAACACTTTCATATTTTCTAACAGACTTTTTAACTTTCAACAAAAAATATAAAATAAGTGGCAAAAAGACAAAGGCCAAAGACTCACCTAAAGCCCCGCGATTGTAAATATCTGTCGATCTATACGGCGAATAAATATATAGCGTTGCCGCTGCCATCCCCACCCAACCACCAGACATTTGTTTTACCAAAAAATACATCGCTACCGCCGAACCCAAAATACTGACAATAAATATTGCTTTGATACTATCCACAAACGAAAGACCCAAAAGATGAAATATCTCCCCAACATAATAAGGCAGTGGGGAAATAAAATTAAACAGAGGATAGCCAAAACCAAAACTAAGGTCGGAAACATATCTTGGAGGTATTTGTCCCTCAACAATTGCCTGATCCATTTGCTGTAACCAAGCGATATGCATCTCATCAGAAGCCCCATAAAATCCCGGTTTAAACAGAGCGATTGTTGCCGGTATCACCATTAATAATAAGAATATGAATTCTTTTATTTTCATCCAAACCAGCTGTTTCTTTTCACCAAAACAACCGCTAAAACAATAAGTGTCAACAAACTAATCCCGTCCCCCGCTACTCTTGGTGGGGTTGATCCAAGATCTACCCTTATTTGATGGATACCTTTTTTCAATTTAAAACTTATCTGGCCAAAGCAATAATCCTGATTGCGGCAATCACTGTGGTCAAAATAGATCTTTACCCCGTTGTCGGTTACCGTCATTCCCGGAAAATCAAATAGCGGTATTCGGACTTTGGCATCGCTACTTTCTATTGTTATTACCCCTACTTGGTTATCACTTCTCTTTTGATAACTATCTATCGTTCCTTCACCGTCAAGTATTTCCGGTATCGGTAATGCTTTATAGTTTGGAGGTAAAAAAGCACTTACGGGAAGATAGTCAAAAATGCTGGCTGTTTGCTGTTTGGTAAATTCATCTTCGCCCAATAGTTCTTTGTCGGTAGTCACCAACCACTCTACCGGCTTAAAATATCTTCCATATAGGCCAAACAAAGACATCAGAATTACTACTATCAATAATTTTCGGTATATATCTTTTATAAAAGATAGTCCATAAACCGATGTTAATGACAACAAAAACGCGCTGGAAACCAGAAATCTCCAGGGAAACTGAAAATATTTCATCAAAGGTACACTGCTCCAAATAAATTCAGATCTTTGGTGGACCAAAAATAAACTGACCAAACCTAAACCCGCCAACAAAAACACCGTTTTTGACTCATCTCTATGTTTTTTATAGAAAATTATTGCCAGTATTACCGCCAAGACGCTTAATAGCCACTGGACCTGACCGGTCGATAGTGATATCCCGTCGTTTAATCCCAACTGCGATGATCCATACCCCCAGTAATTTGAAATAAATAGTTGATATAAACTGACAAAGTGTTGCTGGTAACCAAAATAGCCACCGGTCATGCTTTCTAAATGTACATAACTTCTCTCCAACATTAAAGGCACCACATAAAAAGCACTAAGTCCCACACCAATTAATAAACCAATTCCTATTTTTTTAAAAGCATCCTTACTTTTTTCAATCAAAGACCAATAGACTATCCAAGCAGTCAAAAACGGAGCTATAGCTATCGACATCAGATTATGAGTCAAAAACATTCCTGAAAGAGCCAGGCCAAACCAGAGAATGTTGTATTTACCAATTTTTCTTATTATTCGATATGTCAATAGAAACAATAACGGAAAAAATATCATAGCCAAAAATTCACCCAAAGATCCCCTCACATAAACTTCCACTGCCCTCACCGGAACATATATGTAAATAAGCGAACCAATGAAAGCCAATAGTCCCGATTTAAACAAAGACGATATTAACCAATACATAGCCAAACCTGACAGTATGAAACCGGCAATAAATTCGATTTTAATAACGTCAACATACTGCCATCCCAATGCGTGTAGACCCGCTCCGATGTAATACGGGCCGGGGGAATAATACAAAAACAGTGGATAGCCAAACCCGTATCCCATATCAGACACCCAACGGCAAGGTATTTGGCTATCCTTCAGGCACTTATCCATTTCAAAAACTCTAAAATATTGCATACTATCCTGAATTTTCTGGGTTCCCGGGCGTATAAGTGTTACAAAAGCCGGAATCGTAAACAATAACATCGCCAGCAACCAACCGTATCTTTTCATCTTATTCATTATATCCCAAACATTTCCAATTCTACTTTAATTTACTTATAATCTATTTCATATTCACCAAATTTGTGACTAAGTATCATCTATTAATATTTTGGCTTGTTTTTATTATTTCTCTTTTTTCACGATTTCTTTATCTTGATAAATACCCGGTTAGCTTAAATTGGGACGAAATCAGTCATGGCTACAACGCCTATTCTCTTTTAAAAACTGGTCGTGATCAGTGGGGAAAAACTCTTCCCATATTCAATTTCCGGGCCTATGGAGATTATCCCACTGCCTTAAACCTCTATCTAACCCTGCCTTTTGTAGCCGCTTTTGGTCTTAATACCATGGCTCTCAGGTTACCGGCCGCCATTCTTGGCTTTTTGTTTACCTGGCTTTTATATTTTCTTTGTAAATTTATTACTAAAAGCCAAATATTGGGGTTAATTGCTTTTATTGTTGCTTCCTTTTCTCCCTGGACATTTTTCACTTCACGGGCCGTCTTTCAGTCCAACCTGGCTCAGTTTTTTCTGACCAGCGGAATTCTTCTTTTCCTTTACTCCATTAAAAAGAAAATATTTTCTATTCCTTCAGCTCTCCTTTTGGGTTTATCGATGTATTCTTATCACAACACCCGTCTAGTCACCCCTCTTTTAGTTCTCCTTTTGTTTATCATTTACCGTCAATTCAAAAAAACTTACCTTCCTTTTTTGATTATTTTTCTGATATTGGCACTACCTAATCTTATTAATCTTATTTCCCCCGAATCTTTAGCCAGAAACCGCTGGGTTGGAATTATCAATCCCGTTTCTATCAATCTTCTTAATGAACGTCGTCGTCTCTTTGATGGTCCTCCATTTTTAAATATTCTTGTCAACAACAAAGCCACTTATTTTATTTACCAATTTTATGTTAATATTTTAAATTTCTTAAACCCGTTTCCGCTCTTTTTTTCCGGAAGTCAAAACTACCAATTCAACCCACCTCATACCGGCCTCCTATATATATTTCTTCTACCTTTCTTTTACTTTGGTATATATATCTGTCTTAGAAATTTCACTAAAAATAAAAACTATTCTTTTATTTTTATTGCTTTTTTAATATCTCTGATACCAGCTGCTCTCACTACCGGTGATTTTCCCTCTATCCGTCTAAGCATCAGCACCCCTTTTATCTACCTTTTCATCGTTCTTGGTTTATCACCCTTTGTCTCCAAATTTAAAACTTATTTTCTGCCCCTCTTTTTCATTCTTTCTCTGACTTTCTTTTTTAAATATCTTTTTATCTACAAAAATTACTGTCAAGCCTATGCCGCCGCCTGGCAATCCGGCTATTCCGAAGCCATCTCTTATATAAAACCTCTCTACTCCCAATATAATCAAATAGTCTTTACCAAAAAATATGGCGAGCCACACGAATTTCTTCTTTTCTACTGGCCCTGGGATCCTGCCTCCTATCAAAACGATCCTAAATTAATTACCGACTTTCATTCCGACTGGTATTGGGTTTCTACTTTTGATAAGTTTGTTTTTCTCAACGATTGGGAAATAAAAAACTTTATCCCAACCAAAAACACCCTAATGGTAACCAGTCCAAATAATTATCCGCCTCTTTCCTCTAAATTATTAAAGACTCTTTATTATCCGAATAATTCTCCGGTATTTGACATCGTTGCCTATGAATAAATTATTGTTGTTTATATTAATTCTTATTGCTTTTTTCATTCGTTTTATTAATTATCGATATCCCCCTCTTCTTTGGGACGAAGCCGCTATCGGCTATAACGCTTATTCCTTGCTTCAGACAGGTCGTGACGAATACGGTCAATCATTTCCCTTGGTATTCAAGTCTTTTGGAGACTACAAACCCGGCATTTATATCTACGCCACCCTTCCCTTTGTCGCTATTTTTGGTCTTAATGAACTATCTGTTCGCCTGCCTTCAATTATAGTTGGTTCTCTTCTTCCCCTAATTTTTTATCTTCTGATTCGTAAACTTCTTCCTCGGGAACAAAAAATAGCTTTTCTTGCCGCTCTTCTTTTGGTATTTAACCCCTGGAATATTCACTTTTCCCGTGGTGCTTGGGAAACCAACCTACTCTTGTTTGAATTGGTACTGTCTAGTCTGTTATTTTTAAATAAACGCTTCTTTATTTCAGCCCTTTTCATGGGTTTAGGTCTTTACACCTATCAAGCCGCCAAACTACTGGTTCCCATCCTGACTCTTTTACTTTTTTTTCAAACAAAAAAGATTTCCAAGTTATATCTTTCAACCCTATTTCTTTTTTCACTCCCCATCCTTTTTGGTCTACTCTTTGGTGCTGATGCCAATCGCTTAAAGGTCATGAATTTATACTCATATCAACGTCCCCCGGAAGAGGTAAATCAAATCATTTCCGAATCAGGATCTCTTGACTATCAACTTTTTCATTCTCATCCTCTTTTTTTCCTATCTCTCTTGCGATCTCTCCAAACTGAGAAGCTGAATTGTAAAGTAAACTCTTTAAGGTGGAAACACCTGAAAAATTTGAGTTTGCGCCTTTTAAATAGAAGTGCACGGTTTGATCCGCCTGCTTGGACAGAGAAAATTGATCCGCTCTTTCTAAATAAGGAGGAATCATTTTATTCCTTAAATGATTCTTAAATTCCTGTCCAATATAAAATTCCAATTTTCTAGTTTTATCCCCTAATTCTTTTAGTTTTTCCGCTTTGTTCAAAATGGTTGAGCGATCATAGGTGGCGATCTCTCCGCTTGGAGTTATCAGTTCCTGTTTTATCTTGTTTTCTTCTTCAAGGATCCCGGCAATTTTTCCTTGAAGTGAAGCTGTTAGCTGGGTCAACCCAAAATTCCTTTGCGCCTGATCCTTAATGAGTTGAGATTTCAAAGCATAGGGGTCATGAATATTCACCCCTTGAGGAGAAAAATAGCCGCTCATCCGATTTAGGAAGTTCCCCTGAGCATGGATTTGCGCTGCATGAAAAGAGCTGTTTTCTTTGCCAACAAAAGAATAATTTCTCTCTTTTCTTTGGTTTTCTAATCTTAACTCCTGGGCATAAAACCCATCTTCCTGGAATTTTAGAGGAGGGTTAGACCATGCTAAAACATGAGAAAAAAAAAGCATTCCAACAAAAAAGATTAAAATGTTCATATTCCTAATTTTAAAGAAGTTCCCTTAGGCAAACAAGGCAAGAAAATGGTCAATCTAGGCAGAAAAACCCTTAAAAGCCGTTAAAATCCATTAAAATGACCTTTGAAAAAATACAAAAGTGTTACAAAAAGTTTACAGTTTGTTTAAGAATAGTTTTAGTCTTTAGGTTAACCTTATAGTAGAGATTTTCTCAATGAACCTTCAAGGGTCGTCGAGGAATCTGACTAATTGTAAGGAGGAAAATTATGAGTAGAACAATAAACAAAATACTTGCCTTTAAGCTGGCCACAGCCATAGCCTTGTTAGTTTCAGGCTTTGCCTTTGGAGCAGATAATGTCTCTGTGCAAGTAGTAATGACACTGCAAAATGTGTCTGTTGCAAGGCTGAGCGATGGCGCCTTAAATATAAAGGTCTCTCCGGGAACTAGCAAAGTTACTGACCGTTCAATCTACAAGAATGATGGAAATGTTGCGGTACACTTTGCCATTAAAATAGCCGGCACAAATGGTAACTGGACCCCTGTGATCACTGTTCCGGGAGCAAACCAATATCGTTTATCCGCGCTTTGGCATCAATGGGATGCAACCCCGGCTGTTGCTGAATTCCAGGATAATGATTTCCTGACCACAGACTACCAAACCAGTACAGATACCAAATACTTCAATGACTCTGAAACCCATTTAACAGATGGAGTCAAAGGGAACAATGTTCAACCCGATGAAGAGAGAAATCTCTTTATTCGATTAGATGCTCCAGCTTCTGGCACTGGCAGCGCAACAGCAGAGGTCAATGTATCTGCGGTAGCAGTTCCATGAAAAAACTATTGGAAAAAGCAAACAATTCAAGGTAGCGCATCCATCAAAATTGATTGCGTGCGCTGCCTTGAAAAGGGAAATAACAATGAAACAGATACCTTTATTCATTTCTCTATTTAGCTTGAATTTTAGCTTGCTTCAGGCAGGAGAACGCTTAAGCTCAAATATGGGTGAACTCTTATTAAGACATCTACAACCAGGAACAACTTATAACCTAACCACCCTACTGCAATTTCCTCTGGAGGTCATGTATGAAGGAAGTTCAGAAGTTGTTTTAAAATTAGATCCGGTTTTCCCGGAAGAAAATGAAAGAAAAGAGGGTTTTGAAAATATTCCAAATTTGGAATGGATCCATGTGAACCCGAATATTTTTGAGACAAAAGGCAGCACAGTGATCCATTCAAATGTAACGATTGCCATACCCAATGAAACCGCTTTATTAGGAAAAAAATTCATTGTTTATCTTTGGTCAAGAGTGACAAAAAAAGGAGGAGGCTTTGGCATGGGGATTGGCACTAAAAGCAGATTATTGCTGACCATTGCGGAAAAGAAAAATGACACTGAAAATTTCATGCAGGGAAGCTCTTATATGGGTTTCAAATTGGATCCGGGAATAGCAACTCTTAAAAAAGCTCCCCTTGGCAAAAAAATTAAAGCTCTTAAAAATAGTAAAGGATCGCTTAAAATTATAAATTTTGGCTCTGAAAATAGAGATTTTAAAATGGAAGTTATAGATGGAAACTCATTAGGCATGGAACCGCCTCAAGGCATGGAATGGGGACCAAAAGAAACAGAAATTAGTATTAAACCAAGTAAAGCAAAAATTAAAGCTGGAAAATCTAAAAAGGTCAAAATTAATTTAAAGCTGCCAGAAGATGAACAATTCTATGGAAAAAAGTATCAGTACCTCTTACGGGTTTCACCGAACGATGTTGGGGAAGGGATAAGTTCAGGAATTTTGTTTAGAATCAATTTGGAGACTGTGTCAAAATGAAAAAATATTTTAAGAAAATTTTTAAATGGCAACTCCTTCTACTCTTAAGCGCTTTTTCACTGCTGCTTACAAACGGCATTGGCGCTCTAGAAATATCGCCGGAACATTTTACTTTAGAAGCAGAGGTTGGAAAAAAAATAAAAAATCAGATAATTTTGAAAAATCCAAGCCAAAAGAAAGTGAAAGTTACGCTCCATTTTTTACCCTGCAGCTCGGATGAAAAAATGAATAGGAAAAAATGGGTTAAATTTTCTCAAAAAAAATTCTTCCTTAACCAAGAAGAAAGTAAAACGATCCAGCTCACCTGCAAAGTCCCTAAAAAAGCTAAGGGAGAGCTTCTGGGTATTGTAATGATTAAAGCTGAAAACCCTTTAGAACCTTTTATGGAGATTCGTTATCTTCATCCTTTAACCATGCGCATTAAAGGAACTGAAAAAGTAAAAGCGAAATTGACTAAAGTAGAAGCTAAAAAAAATAACAGATCCATTTTGCTTTATGGCGCAATCAAAAATGAAGGGAATATAAGGATTAAGCCAAAGTTAATTGTTGAAATACTCAATTTAAGAGGCGAGTTGGATTCAAAAGTTCTAGATCCAAAGATCAATGAGATTAAACCAGAAGAGGAGATAAACTTCACCGCTGAATTTCCCTTAAGAAATGACGAGTCTCAAGGTTTTGGAACTTTAAAACTTTTTTACAAAGATGTGAAAGATAAAATCCAAATGGAAAAAAAAGGATTTAAAATTATTTTAAGCGAATCAGCTCTTGAAGAAGAGAAACTAGGGAATTTTAAGGAAAATTAGATGATCGTACAATCTAAAAAACCAAGTGAAATAAAACAAAAAACTGGAGAAAATATGAAGTTTCTAAAAGTACCTTTACTGCTGGGAATGATCTTGGCAAAGAGCGCGCTTGCTTACTCTTTAGAAGTTGAGCTCCACAACCTTTCTGACAATCAATTGTCCTCTGTCATTGACTTTGGAGGAGTTCGCACAAACAAAACCCATTGGCTAGCGAAACAATATCATAAACTTATTTACCAAGAGATGGAGTATAAAGAGATCCATATTTACACAGATAATAGCGATTGGCAAGGAGATAAAGAAATAGATCACAGCGGTCTAGTTTTAAGCAGTACCCTTAAAACCAGAGTGCCCCTCTATTGGTTAGATTTTCCTTTAACTCAAGCAGAAAATTTCACCATTACGCAAGAAACAGAAAGCTTATGGAAAACCATGACAGACAAGAATAATAAAGACTTTAACCAAAGGAAAAAAGAGAGCACCTCTGTCACAATCCATTCAAGCGGAGTCACCTATCTTTATCTTGGAACCAAGATCCCCAACGGTAGAAGCACTCCAGGTAAATATAAAACCAAAATTATTTTTGAAGTGCTGAATTTAGCCCCTGACACCAAAGCCCCTAGGGTGAGCCAAATCCAACAAAATAAAAAAGCGTTCTTTAGCAATGAAGCGATCAGTTTTAAAGCAAAATTAGAAGATGATACTCAAATTAAATCAGC
>Ga0075681_102_pt1 | contig 20499 bp, 23 predicted proteins | sample RifGroA2_FD_68250 | JGI IMG/M metagenome (GOLD analysis project Ga0075681, IMG submission 68250) | Microgenomates bacterium GW2011_GWA2_40_6
CATCGCGCACCAGGGACGCCGTTAGGAATCCCCATATAATCTCCCCCGTTTTCTTGATATACCGTTTTTCAATCTGGTAGCTTGCGACTTCCCCGCGGAACAACCGTCGTGCATACTCAAGATCCGTCATCATATCATCGGGGTGAGTGATCCCGGGAACACCCTTCGCCTTCAATTCCTGCTCTGAGTACCCAAGCAGGCCGCAGAGCGCTGCATTTGCCCGGATAAGGTTGAGATCGGTCGAAATCACAGCCATCCCAACCGGGCCCTCCTCAAAAAGTTTCCGGAACTCGAAAATAATTCCCAAAATTATTTAATCCAGGAAAAACTGCCTACTGAAAGTGAAGAGGTCGGTGTAAATTTTCTTTATAATTCAGTTCACCAGCCCATCGCTTCATTCACCTATAGAAGGCTTCGGGATTATCCAGTCTCCGGAGGACCCAGCACCCTTCGGGAATCAACTCACAATTCTCAAATATTGAAACTTGGCCAAAAACTTCTCGATAATCTTAGCTGGACTGGTGTCGCTATGGTTGAATTTAAATATGACCCGAAAAGTAAGCAATATAAACTTATGGAAATAAACCCACGCTTTTGGGGATCTTTGGCTCTTCCGGTTGCCAGCGGTATCAATTTTCCCAAGCTTCTCCTGGATATGGTCACAACTAAAAACTTCCACCCCACACTTTCATACCCTGACAATATTAAAGCCCGATGGCTTATCCCTGGAGACATTCTCCACTTTTTAAGTAATCCCAACAGATTTCATCTTAAACCTGGATTCTTTGAATTTTTTGACAAAAATACTTTTTATGACGACTTTGACTCATCGGATCCGTCCGGCAATCTGGCGGTAATTTTTTGCACTTTAATCCAGGCCCTAAATCCTCGTCTCTGGCCTTTAGTTTTTCGTAAAAATAAATGAGAATAATATTAAAAATTCTTTCCTCGTTTGGTATTGGTTTGCTCCCGTTTCCTGGAGTTTGGGCTACTCTTTTAGGACTTGGAATATGCTATTTCTTTGACTTCTCAGTCTTTAACAAGTTTCTTCTTTTTACTTCTATCTTTATATTCGGTTGCATTCTTGCTCCTAAAACCGAGAAAATGTTTAAGGTAAAAGATCCTCATTTTTTTATTATCGATGAAATTTGTGGCTCCATAATTTCGGTAATATTAATCCCCCACCAACCTCTCTTTTTTATTCTGGCCTTCATTATTTTTCGATTTTTAGACAATCTCAAGCCTTTTCCCCTCAACCATCTCGGAATTATGTCCGATGACCTGGTTGCGGGCTTGACAACCTTTTTTCTTATCTATCCTTTATCATTTCTCTATGTCTAATTATTTTTCCGTCGATTGGGAGGACTGGTACCACACTAACTATAATCTTCGTAAACACTCCGAATATTCCGAAAGCATCATTGTTCCCGGTACCAAAAAACTTCTTAAACTACTCAAACTTTACAAATCCCACGCCACTTTTTTTATTGTCGGTTCCTTAGCTCAAAAACATCCGGATTTAATTTCCGAAATCTCAAACTCAGGTCATGAAATTGCCTGTCATAGCCTTTGGCATAATCGTGTTGATGACATGACCCAAAAAGAATTTATCAATGATACCCAAAAGTGCATCAATATCATAAAGGGCATTATCGGTAAAAAACCACTTGGTTATCGGGCTCCCTCTTGGTCAGTCAGTCGACAAAAAACTCCTTGGTTTTGGGCCTCACTAAAATCTCTTGGCTTCAACTACTCCTCAAGTTTATTTCCTATTAAAACTTTTCTCTATGGTGAGTCTCAAACCCTTACTCATCCAAACAATATTGATGGTATTCTGGAATTTCCCATCTCAACGTTTTCGTTCGGACCCATTAAAATACCTTTCTCGGGTGGTTTTTATCTTAGATTTCTCCCTAAACCTCTTATAAAATATTTCAACTTACATACACCTTTTCCCCACCTGTATTATATTCACCCGCAAGAAACAGTCATCTTCCAGCCTCCCATAAAATACCCTCTTCTTGCAGGTTTCATTCAAAGTTACAATGTCAAATCAACTATTCCTAAACTCAAAGATATTCTCTTGTCACCAACAGAACCCTTGGATCTTTACCTCCCCACCGACAAATAATTAAAACCCATTTCTTTCATTTTGCCTACCTCAAATAGATTTCTTCCATCCACTACATTTGGCTTATTCATTAAATCCTTTATTCTGGCCAAATCAACTTCTTTAAACTGTTTCCATTCGGTTACCACTACTAGACACTCTGATTCGTTTACCGATTCATAGATATCATCCACAAATTCAATATCTGGAAGTATTTTTTGGGCTGATTCTTTGGCCACGGGGTCAAAAATTTTAACCTTGGCTCCATTTTCCTGAAGTTGTTGAATTACTGTCAACGCCGGCGCTTCCCGAACATCATCAGTCTCTGCCTTAAAGGCTACTCCCCAAACAGTAATTTGCTTCCCCGACAGATTTTCGCCTAGAAGTTTTTTGATTTTGGGTAAAAGTGATTTCTTTTGTTCTTCGTTAGTTCTCTCAGTCGATTCCAAAATATCAAACCTTATTCCATTGTCCTTGGCAATCTGAACTAAGGCTTTGACATCTTTAGGAAAACAGGAGCCACCATAACCAACCCCCGCCTCTAAGAAGGCATATTTTCCAATCCTCTTATCCAGCTTCATTCCCTTAGCCACTTCAACTACATTTGCTCCCACCTTTTCACAAATATTGGCAATTGAATTAATAAATGAAATTTCTGTCGCCAACAGTGAATTTGAAGCGTACTTAATCATCTCGGCGGTTTTAACATTGGTTAACACTCTTTCGCCCGGTAGGGGAGAATAAAGCTCCGAAATAATTTCTCTGGCCTTTCCCTCACCATTGCCAATTACTATCCGGTCCGGATTCATAAAATCAGCCACCGCTGTTCCTTCCCGTAAAAACTCGGGGTTAGAAACTACCTCAAAATCGCCACTGTAATATTTTTTGATAATATTGGCCACCATATCACCGGTTCCGATTGGCACAGTTGATTTATTTACAATTACTTTGTATCCATTCATAGCCTTTCCGATTGTTTCGGCCGCCCCTTTGACATAATTCAGATTTACCGAACCATCCGGCATTGACGGTGTCCCCACCGCAATAAACACTATTTCACTCTCGGTTATCGCTTTATCAACTTCAATGGTAAAATCCAATGATTTTCCAAAATATTTCTTTACTCTTTCCTCTAAACCTGGTTCATAAATAGGGATTATTCCATTTTTTAGGTTTTCAATCCTATTCTTGTCTATATCAACTCCGGTTACCTGGTGGCCGATATCGGAGAGACACGCTGCCGTCACCAACCCCACATAACCTACTCCTAAAACTGTTACTTTTTTCATATTTTATACTTCTTCCGGTGCCACCTCCAGGCACTTTCAACAATATCCTCAATTTTTGTGTATTTCGGCTCCCAACCTAATTCTTTTTTTATCCTCTTTGATAACGCTACTAACACCGCCGGATCACCCATCCGCCTTTCTCCTTCAACTACCACAAATTCTTTTTTGGTGATTTTCTTTACTGCTCTTATTACCTCCCTTACGGAAAAACCCATGCCATTACCGAGATTGTATTGTTTTGATTTTCCGCCACCCAAGATATATTTTAGGGCTAAAATATGGGCACTTGCCAAGTCTTCAACATGAATATAATCTCTAATACAGGTGCCGTCTCTTGTTTTGTAATTCGTTCCAAAAATTTTTATTTCCTTTCTCTTTCCTAAGGCCACATCTAAAATTATTGGTATTAAATGAGATTCTGGATTATGGTCTTCGCCGATTTCTCCAGATATATCAGCCCCACAAGCATTAAAATATCTTAAAGCAACATGTTTTAAACCATAAGCCACATCATAGTCGGTAAATACTCTTTCTATCATCAATTTTGTCCAACCATACGGATTAATCGGCCATTGAGGATGTCCTTCTTCTATTTGGTCATACAAGGGCTTCCCGTAGGTTGCTGCTGTCGAAGAAAATATAATTTTCCCAACCTTAAACTCACCCATCACCTTCAATAAATTAAGAGTATTGACCAGATTATTGTAATAGTATTTTTGCGGATCACGTACCGATTCACCTACCTCAATAAAAGCAGCAAAATCAACCACCGCCTCAATCTTATATTTATTAAACAATAGTCGTATCTCATCTAAATTTGCCAGATCCCCCTTAACAAACTCTCCCCATTTTACCGCCCATTTGTGTCCTGTTACCAATGAATCAAAAACAACTGTATCAAAACCATCCTTGTTTAGTTGTTTATTTACCTGCGATCCGATGTATCCTGCACCCCCAACAACTAAAATCATTTTTTTAGATAAGCAGATAAATAGATAATTAGATAATAAGTGAATTTAACATTTTACCGACTTCCGTTGCTAAATTATACAATCTCTCAAAATCATTTGTTTCTATATACCCTAAATCTTTTGATAATTCCAAAAAATATACCGTTTCCGTCAGGGAACCCCTGGCTTGAATCAAGAATTGTTTATATTCCTTTACTGTTCCTCTCGAATTACCCTCAACTATATTTGCCGGCACAGAGCTTGATGCCCTTCTGATTTGTGAAACGATTCCAAACAATTCCTCCTTTGGAAAAAGCTTTGTTAGCTTGTAAACCTCGAGAGTCAACTGATGTGATTTTCCCCAAACTAAAATTTTTTTATACAGCATATCTTTTATTATTTATCTTCTCATCTACTTATCTACTCATCTAACTTATAACCATAATAACAATCCTCCAATTAACGAACTAATTATCCCCAATACCCCACTAAATGTGGACATCGCCAAGATTTTTTCTACCGGTATTCCCAGTTGACCGAAAAAATACAAAAATAACTGCTCTCTAGCACCAAAGCCGGCAAAAGAAATTGGTAAAACCAAAATCAGGGCAATCACCGGCATAAATATAAATATCTGAATCAAGGTTAGGGGTATTCCAAAAAGTTTGGCAATAAAATAACTCCACACCATCCAGGCCGGCTCGGCAATCACGGATATGGCCAAACAACTAAATAATCTTTTTTTGTTTCCGCTTCGTAGTAATTCCGCTAGTTCCGACAATTTGGAAAGATGTTTATTCTTTTCAAAAATTACCGGAAAATTTACCAAATAAGCCAAACAGTAAAAAACCACCAACCCGCAATTAATTCCGACAAATAACCACATAATGTAATTTGGAAATTGATACCCCGAACTTTTTCCAATAATTAATGCTATTAAAGCTTCTAGTGAAAATGCCGTAAAACCAATCAAGCGGTCGATTAGGGCCGTTCCCGCCAATCTTAATTTGTGCACCTGTGGATATTTTTTCGTCAACGATGTCCACTTAAGTAAATCTCCGGCTACCGCTGTTGGAAAAAATAAACTATAAAAACTTCCTACATAAGTCGCCTTGGCAAAAGCCATTACATCACTAAACCCTACTTTTTCCAAAGCCAACAAGCTCCATCTCCAAGCTCCCAAAATCATTACCAACCCCAAATACCCCAGCAATCCTACTGTCGCCCACGGGGAAACCAATATTAATTCTTTACCTAAATTTGTTATGTTTACTTTTCTAAAGGCAAAATACAACAAAATCATCGACAAACCGATTCTGAATATTTTCGATTGCCAAATACTTTTTAGAACCCGCATGTAATCTATACTATAACAAATGGCCAGAATTCTTCTTGTCACTCATATTTATCCACCGGCAATTGATGGAGGTTCTAGGGTCATTAGTAAAATCGGGGATTATCTTCAAAAACATCATCATCAAATATTGGTGTTGACAAGTTGTTGTCATTCAACCGACGATTTTACCCGACACTACACTCCAATTTCGCAAAAAAATCTCCACATTCTTCGTCTCCCGGTTTACACCATTTTTCACCGACCCTTAAAACTAATTTCTTCCACCTTATCCAAAGGTCCGATTTTCAAAATTTTGCCTTTTTTAACAGCTCTAAAAAATATTATCGATTTTTCACCTGATTTGATCATCGTCGGACCTTTTCCCACTACTATGGCACTTTATGCTCTTCTTTTTAAAAAAATTACCAAAGCCAAATTATTAATCAATCCTTGCTTTCACCCAACTGACCCTGACTTTAGCGGCTTCCTTCTTGGCAAAGCATTAAAATCCGCAGATTATATCTGGGCTTTTACCAAGTTCGAAATTAATTATTACCGAAATCAACAAATATCTAAACAAAAACTTTTTCTTTGGGGGAATGGGATTGATTACTCGCTGTTGATAAAAACTGAAAAGCACTTCCCTAAAATTCAAACTAATTTGCTTTATATCGGCTCTTTTGCTGCTCACAAAGGTCTCGACACTCTCATAGATTCTCTGGTTTTTCTTCCTGCCTCCGTCTTCCTCACTCTGGCCGGCCAACCCAGTCTATATTTTTCGACTATTCAAAAACAAATATCTTCTCTGCCGTTAAATATTAGAAATAGAATAAAAATCATTAACAGCTTTCCGGATTCCGATCTATCCGGACTTATCGATTCATCAACTGTTTTAATTCTTCCTTCCCGGCAGGAAAGTTTTGGGCTAGTCCTTATCGAGGCCATGGCTCGGAAAACTCCTATTCTAACCTCTGACATTCCAGAACTTTTAGAGCTTGTTAATAATTCTCAGGCCGGTCTGACTTTTAAGGTCAATAATCCCCAAGACTTGGCCCAACAAATTCAATTAATAATTTCCCACCCCAAACTACAAAAATCTTTTGGTGAAAACGGGTTTAAATATGTCTCCACCAATTACACTTGGGATAAAATAGGAAAGAATCTATGCCAAAAATTATTTTAATAGTTGTTGTTGTTTTTATAATTTATATTTTATATAAAACTCTTTTTTTGCCTAAATTTCAAAGTATAAATCTTAATATCAAAGGTCAAGGCTTTTCCCTGGAAATCGCCAAAACCATTCCCCAGATTACCCGGGGACTTGGTGGACGCGCTTCCCTTTGTCCAAACTGTGGTATGATTTTTGTTTTCAAAAGTCCTCAAATACTTTCCTTTTGGATGAAAAATACTCTCATCCCTCTCGATATTATCTTTCTTGATTCGGTCGGAAAAATAATTAATTTCAGCACCGCCTCTCCTGAATCCAATATCCCCGACAGTAAATTAAAAATATACCAAAGCAGCTCTCCCGCCTCCTTTGCCCTAGAACTCCCTGCCAATACTGCCCAAATCTTAAATTTAGTTCCGGGCGATCAAATCAATCTACATGGACTTTAGTGTCATCATTCCCAATTTCAATGGTGCCAAATTCTTATCTGATTGCTTAAGGTCATTATTAGCCGCCGCCAAATATTGTCCCGGTACTAATCTGGAAATAATCCTTTCCGACAATGCCAGTACCGATTCCAGTCTCTCCGTTTTTAAAAAATATTCCCATAATTTTATTGTTCACCAAACCAACCTGGGTTTTGGTGAAGCTGTCAATCGCGCTGCCTTAAAAGCCACTAAACCTTATTTACTAGTCGCCAACAACGACCTTAAGTTGGATCTGCATTGGTTTGAAAAAATAACTAAAGCAATTAACCTCTACCCCAAAGCTGCCTGTTATTATGGTTTAGTCTTAAATAAAACCGGTGACCTCGTCGAATCCGAAGGTTTTAAATATTTTTCCTCCGGCCGCTGCGAAAACATTAACAATGGTAAAAAATTTAAAAATTTTAAATTAAAAATTAAAAATTGTTCACCTATCTGGGGTGCCCCCGCTTCTCTTATTGTTTATAAAAAATCTGTTTTTAATAAACTGGGAGGTTTTGATTCCCGTTTTTTTGCCTATATCGAGGATGTTGATCTTTCCTTTCGTCTTCACTATCAAGGTTTTGTTACCATGTACATCCCCCAAGCCATTTCCTACCACCTCGGTGGTGCCACCAGTAACAAAATGGGTAATCTTCGGGCTTATATGACTCTCAGAAACTGGTTATTTTTTTTAAAAAAAAATTACTCCTCAAAACAAATAATGTTAAATCTACCGACTATCTTTCTTGAAAGGCTGAAAAATCTAAAGTATTTCTTCGTCTCCACCCCTGCCAAACTTTGGCTATCTCAAATTAGAACTCTTTGGATAGATCTGTTAAACTTTGACCATCTTTATGATCATCGGCATTGATGTCTCCGCTATTGTCTATGAAACCGGGGTCAGTGACTACACCCTCAACTTGGTTAAAAACTTAGTTAGATTTGATCGCCTCAATACTTATAAGTTATTTTTTTCTTCATTTCGTCGGCCGGTACCGGAAGATCTGGTTAAACTCGCAAAATACCCCAACGTTAAGCTATTTTCATTCAAACTTCCACCCACCCTGCTTGATTTTCTTTGGAACCGGCTTCATCTTTTTCCTATAGAATTTTTTATTGGCAAATGCGACATCTTTCACACTTGGGATTGGACTCAACCACCCACCATCAAGGCCAAGACGGTAACCACCGTCCATGACTTGGTTCCCTTTTTATATCCCGAAAATCAACACCCTAAGATTAATAATACTTTCAAAAGAAAATTTTATTGGGCTCTCCGGGACTGTCGGCACTTTATCTGTGTTTCGGAAAATTCACAGAAAGATCTGCTGCGTCTTTTCCCACAAATTCCCCCCAATCACACCTCGGTTGTTTATGAAGCTGCCGAAGATAAATATGCTGATTTTATAAAACTTTCCCAGAGTCTTCAGGAAAAAAAAAAGATGCAAATTAATAGTCTTTATGGGCTGGATAAATTTATTCTAACTCAAAGCACCCGCGAACCCAGAAAAAATTTACCGCGTCTAATCGAAGCTTTTACCGCCTTTCGCCAACATTATCCCCACTCCCAAGTAATCTTGGCCATAACCGGTAAACACGGTTGGGGAAAGGATATTCCTCATGACTCCAATCCCTGGATTAAAGTCCTTGGTTTTATTCCTGAAAAAGATTTAGTTGCCCTGCATGCCTCAGCCTTGTTCCTGGCTTATCCATCACTTTATGAGGGATTTGGTTTACCTCTCTTAAAGTCGATGAAGGTTGGAGTCCCTGTCTTGACCAGCAACGTCTCCAGTCTTCCTGAAATCGCCGGTCGGGGAGCCCTGCTGGTCGATCCCGAGTCCGTCGAATCTATTACCAAAGGTATAGAAAAACTAGTCAATTCGGCTACATTTCGATCCCGACTGTCAAAAAAAGCTCTTCTTCAATCGGCTCCTTTTTCTTGGTTAAAAACCGCCAAAGAAACCTTAAATGTCTATCAAAAAATCTAATCGTTTAGGTTGGGGACCAGGTTGCATTATTTCTAAATCACGTCTTGAATTTCTAAGATCTCTGGTTTCCGGTAAAAAAATAATTGATATCGGCTGTGGACCGGGGCATTTGATAAATTATCTTTCCCGTCTTTCCTTTCAAGTTATCGGAATTGATAAGCACCCATATGGAAATAAAAATATAATCAAAACCGAGGCATCCAAATTACCCTTTCCCGACAATAGTTTTGATACCGCCTTTTTAAACAATGTTCTGGAACATAATCGAAACGATTCAAAAATTTTAGCTGAGGCTCTTCGGGTGGCCCCCAGAGTTATTATCACCGTCCCCCAAACTAGTCCCAATACTTTGAAAAGTAGGGGAGTGGTTTATCAGCACTATCAGGATCGATCTCATCTTCGCACCTATACCACCACTACCCTCCGCCTCTTAGTCAATAAATCCGGCGGCAAAATAATTAAACTTATTCCTATCGAACCTTTACCTAATCGAGAATTATTTACCGAGTTAATCACCGGCCCTATTCTTTGGCGCAAACTAATCAGTCGGATTATTTTTTATCTCCTCCGCCCCAAGCGTTACTATCTGGAACTGGTCGCCGTTGTTACTAGGCACTAGGTACTTGTATACTTATCTTATGCTAATTGGCATTGATGGCAATGAAGCCAATGTAAAAAACCGTGTCGGCGTTGGTGTTTTTTCCTATCAAATACTTTGGGCACTTCACCACCAAAACAAAACCCGTCATTTTTTGATTTATCTTAAAAACCCCCCGCTTCCGGATATGCCCAAAGCCAATCAACATTGGCGTTACCTTGTTTTTGGACCTAAACCCCTTTGGACCAAAATCGCCCTCCCTCTTCAACTGGCTATCTCCAATGAAAAAACTGATTTCTTTTTTTCACCGAGCCATTATTCTCCATACCCGTCCTCCGTTCCCACTATTCCCACCATTCACGACATTGGCTACCTCCATTCTCCGGATACTTTTACCAAAAAGGATATCTATCAGCTCAAAAACTGGACCGCCACTTCCATCAAACACGCCCGCCATATTATCGCTGTATCTGAATTTACCAAAAACGAAATCATAAAAACATTTAAAGTTTCGCCCGATTCTATTTCTGTTATTAGAAACGGGGTAGGTAAAATTCCCGTCATTTCCCCATCCGATGAATTGTCGGTTCTTAGCAAATTCCACATATCCTTGCCATATTTTTTGACTGTCGGCACCCTTAAACCCAACAAAAACTATCCTTTTTTGATTAAGGCTTTTGCCAAATTTCTACTTATCTCCTCATCTTCTCATCTAAAATATTCTCTGGTTATCGCCGGTAAAAAGGGTTGGCTCTATGACGATATTTTTGCCACTGTTACTAAATATAATCTTCAAAATCAGGTGATTTTTACCGATTTTATCAGCGAATTAGAGAAGTGGGTTTTGTACAAAAAAGCCATTGCTACCGTTATTCCCAGTCTTTATGAAGGTTTTGGCATTCCGGTTCTGGAAAGTCAACGCCTGGGTACCCCGGTAATTGCCAGTAAGATCGACTCGTTAACAGAAATTCTTGATGACAGTGCCCTTTATATCAATCCTAGAAATTCTTCATCGCTAGTCACTGCCCTTAAAAAAATAACCGATATTGATACTCGATTTAAATTCCGCCATCTGGGAATAAAAAACAGTCGTCGCTTCACTTGGATCAAAAGCGGCCACCAACTTTTAAAGCTTTTTGATCATCTATCTGGGGTATAATTCATCCATGTTAAAACTTCTTCCCAAGGTCCTCAATCGCCTAAAAACAATTCTTGAAGAATTTTGGCTACTTATATTGCGAATTGTAGGCTTTATCCCCATTCACACCATTCGTAAAATATTTTACATTTTATCCGGTATTAATCTTCCTTTTGATTCCACCATTCACTTAGAAGCCAACTTCTTTAAACCCTCTGGAATTACTATCGGCCACGACACCATTATTGGCTACCGGTCTTTTTTAGATGGACGGGGAAAACTCGCCATCGGTTCCCACGTCGATATTGCTTCCGAAGTCTTAATTTACACTGATGAACACAATGTTAATTCAGCTGATTTTGGTAATAGTTTCGCTCCGGTAAAAATTAGCGATTATGTTTTCATTGGACCTCGGGCTATTATTTTACCCGGAGTTACTATTGGTAGGGGAGCGGTAGTTGCCGCCGGTGCTGTGGTTACCAAAAGCATTCCAGATTTCGAAATTTGGGGGGGTGTGCCGGCCAAAAAGATCAGTCTTCGCCGGATTACTAATCCCGACTACTTACTTGGTCGGGCCATGTGGTTTCAATGATCAAAAAAATCTTTATCCTTATTTGGATAGTTTTCAATATTCTTGCTTTAATTTATCTTGTCACTCCTCCACCTCTACTTCGAGATCTTCCCAACAGTGTCAGATCTACCCTACCCGGCGATACCGTTCAGCTCAAAAATGTTTCCGGCTACTTTACTAATTTAACCCGCCGGGAGGTTATTAATTACTATTTATCCTTTTACAACCACCCGCTTCTTATCCATCTAAACCACCCTCCGGAAAAATCAAAAACCATCTTTCGTGATACTATGCAAAGCTATTATCTCGAGGAGCTGGTTCTCCCTTTTAAGGAATCACTTTTTATTAATGGTTACGAATGGGAAAATGATGTTTTTACTAAACCCGAAAAACGCATTGCCAATAAACTAACGTACAACGGTGTTTCATATTCTGCCAAAATTACCCTCAAAACTTTCCCCGTCCCAATTTTCAGTCGTTTACTGATCTTTGGATTTTCTCAGGCTTCCCTAATTCTAATTTATCTTATTTACCGTCATGCCCTAAAACATGAAAACTAATCCTCTTCTTTCCATAGTCATCATTTCCTTTAATACTTGTCAAATCACCCTGGATTGCCTTAAATCGCTAAAAGCTGATAAAGGACTAGAGTTTGATCTAACCAAAGCTTCTACCTCTTCCAAAATTCCCACTGAGGTTATTGTAGTCGACAATAATTCTCACGATGACAGTGTTGCCAAACTCCAAAATATCAACTGGATAAAATTAATTAAAAATTCTCAAAATTCAGGTTTTGGTAAAGCCAACAACCAAGCCCTAAAAATTGCTCAAGGACAATATTTTTTACTATTAAATTCGGACACCCTGATTCTCCATTCGGCTGTCAGTCAGTCCCTCATTTGGCTCTCGGCTCATCCGGAAGCCCACATTTGTACGGCCCAACTCTTAAATGCCAACAAGTCCATTCAGGCTTCTGGTGGTTTTTTCCCAAATCTACTAAATGTTTTTGCTTGGTCTCTGGGTCTTGATGATCTTCCCTTATTCAATTACCTTATTAAACCTTTTCATCCCCACACTCCCTCTTTTTATACCCATGATAATTTTTTTCTAAAAGATCATCGTCAGGATTGGGTCACCGGTGCCTTCATGCTTTTAAGACGTTCAATTTATGAAAGTGTCGGTGGCTTTGATGAAAAATATTTTATGTACGGTGAAGAAGTTGAGTGGAGCTACCGAATGCATCTAAAGTTTCCCCAATCTCAGTGTTGGTATCTGGTCGGCCCCCAAATTATTCACCTCGGCGGCGCCTCGGCTCTTAAACGCAGTGACCCAATTGTCCGGGAGTATCAGGGAGCTCTTTCTTTTTTTAGAAAACACCGCCCCCTTTGGCAAATTTTCTTTGTTAAAATATTTTTCAAAACCAGCTGCTTTTTAAGAAGTTTTATTAACCCAATTTATCGTCAAGCCCAAAAAGAACTATGAACATCTTTCGACCACTTTTAGCTGTCTTAATATTATTTATCCCCCTGTACCCAAAATTTCCGTTGTTAAATTTCTCCAACACTTACGTTGCCCTCCGTCTCGACGATATTGTTATTGCTCTGACATTTGCCATCTGGCTTCTACTTCAAATAAAATCCCGTTTTCCTATTCTTAAAGAAAAATTTACCTGGTTTTTTCTGGCTTACTTTCTGATTCCTGCTTTATCACCCTCAGAGCCATAAATTCCAAAAAAGATCTTCTATATTTTTACCTTTTTCTGCTCTTATCTATCACCGGTATCGCTGTCTATGGTTATGGTCAAAAATATCTTCAGTTTCCGGTCATCTCCACTATGAACGAAGAGTTTTCCAAGGGTCAGCTTCTGCAAATGAATGTCTGGACCAGAATTAGTTCCACCTTTGCCGGCCATTACGATTTGGCGGCTTATTTAAGTTTGGTCTTAATCGTCCTTCTGGGAGTGATGTTAATTTACAAAAACATATTTATTCGGCTTCTTTCCTTTATTCTTTTTATGGTCTCCTTTCATTTACTAACTTTGACTGCTTCCCGAATTTCCTTTTTCGCTTTTTGGGGTGGTAGTGTTTTAGCCCTAATATTAATTCGCAAATATCTCTGGGTTATTCCCGTCTCTGTTCTGGTCATCTCCAGCATGCTTCAGTCAGTTGATTTAAATAAACGTCTTTTAGCCACCCTGCCTTTTTTTAAACCAAAACCTACTCCAACTATTATAAGTGTTCCCACCAATACCCCAGCTCCTCTTCCTACCATTTACGCCAAACCCACTCCTACCCCCATCCCTCTACCAACCGTAAAACCAATCCCGACTATTATCCGCCACGGACCAATTGATGAGCTTATCCCTATCGACATTGATGCCGGTGTTGCCCGTTCCGGTGAAATCCGCTTTAATGTTGAATGGCCCAGAGCCATTGTCGCCTTCCGTAAAAATCCTGTGTGGGGCACAGGTTTGGGGTCTATTTCCCTGGCCACCGACAACGATTATCTCCGACTTTTAGGGGAAAGTGGTCTATTAGGTTTATTTACTTTTCTTTTCCCAATTTTTTATCTTATTTTCCGTAGTTTTCGACTTATAAAAACAAAAAGGCCCGATTCTACCGTCCTCCTTGAACTGGTCTTTGTTGGTGTTGTCTTTTCTACCCTGACCAATGCTATTTTTATCGATATTTTTGAAGCCTCCAAGGTGGCTTATGCTTTTTGGATTATTTTCGGAATCTACCATCAGCTTTCGAAATTTAACCAAAAGTCTCAGTGAAGAAATACCATTACCTACTTCTATTTTTATCTCTAAGTATCGGACTACTGCTTCGGCTCTATCATCTCTCCGCTCCGGTTGCCGATTGGCATTCATATCGACAAGTCGATACCGCTTCGGTTACCAAAAATTTTTCAAACTTTGGCGTTAATCTGTTAATTCCAACTTATCACAACCTCTCGCCTGACCAATCAGGGCTTGACAACCCCCAGGGTCTTCGGATGGTGGAATTCCCTCTCTACAATCTCATGTCCTGGTTTACTATCAAACTTACCGGTCTTTCTGTTGATACTGCTTCCAGGCTAACCTCAATTGTTTTGAGTCTTTTTTCGTCTCTTTTCATTTTCATTTTTGTCTATTCCTTGACCTCAAAATTTGCTCCGGCCTTTTTAGCCATGCTTTCCTTTCTTTTATTGCCCTTTAATATCTATTATTCCCGAACCATTCTTCCAGAAAATGCGGCCGTCTTTTTTATGACTTTATCCTTGGTTTTATTTCGTTTCCATCCGATCCTAAGTAGTATTTTTTTGTCACTTTCCGCTCTCTGTAAACCCTTCACCCTCCTGCTGACTTTACCTATTTATATTTTTCTTTTTTTTCGATTTAAAAAAACAAGAAATATTAATAGATTATTAAAAATAATCGTATTTTCTCTTATCTCTCTTGTTCCACTATTCCTTTGGCGTCACTGGATTCAGGCTTTCCCGGAAGGTATCCCCGCCTCCGCCTGGCTTCTTAATTTTTCCGACAAAAGAATTTTTCCTGAATGGTATCGGGGTTATCATATTGATTTTTTAAATCAAATCCTGATCCTTCGCCCCTACTGGTGGCGTTGGTTAATTCTGGAAAGAATCAGTTTACTTATCTTGGGAGCTTTTGGCCTTATTCCGGTTACCCTGGGTTTGTTTTATCAAAAATTTAACATTAATGTCATAAACTTTCTGGGGTTTATCGGAATTACTCTCCCCAAAAAGTTCCTATCCCTCTGTCTGATGTTAATAATCTCCGCTTTTTCCCTATTTTTTTCAGCTGAAAAAATTCTTCCCTACTACCAAATCAATCGTCCGGAAATCGTATCAGCTGGAAAAAAAGTGGATGAGCTTACTCCTAAAAACAGTATTATTATCGCCCCATATCTTGGTGATACCGCTCTTCTTTATCAGACTAATCGTCCGGGTTTTCCCATTGAAATTTATGATATTGCTAAGACAAAAAAATTATTTCCTAACCGGCCTCTTTACCTAGTGTCTGTCAACTTTGATTCTTACACCAACCAGCTTATAAAACTTTATCCCACTCTTTATCGGGGAGATCAGTTTATTATTTTAGACCTCCAAAATGACTAAGCGAAAAATATTAATGATTACTCCCTACATCCCTCGCCTTTATCAGTCTGGCGGTCAAAACAGCTCCTATTACTCCATTAAATATCTGTCTTCCCGAAACGACATTACTCTTATTTGTTTCAGCCGCGACGAAGAGGGTCTCCTGGAAATTCAAAAATACTGTCGTCAGGTAATTGTAGTTAAACGGGGTAAAACCTGGAATCTTAAAAATATCCTTTTGGCTGGTTTCAGTAAATATCCCTTTCTAGTCATTAACTACATTTCCACTGCCTTAAGTGAGGCTATCAAAAACGAACTCGATTGTAATCACTTTGACCTAATCCATTGCGACAGTTTCTACCCCATTCCCAACATTCCCCTCACGTCGGTTCCCATTGTTCTGGTTGATTTGACTATTGAATATCTGGTTTACCAACATTATGTTGAAAGTCTCCGTGGTTGGAAAAAAATAATTGCCCCGCTTTTGTGGATTGACGTTCTGAAACTTAAATATTGGGAAATCCATTATTGGAAAACCATTCACACTGTGGTCGCCTTTGCCCTTGAAGATCAAAAGTTAATCACTAAAACCACCGGACGTGCTGATATTGAATTATTTCAAAACGGGGTTGATAAAACTTTTTATCTCTCCACCCCCAAGGTTCCCAAAAGCCCCACCCCTGCCCTGTTATTTGGGTTCTCTAATATGAAATGGATGCAAAACCGTGAATCGGTTGATCTGATTTTAGATCATGTTTGGCCCCAGATTATTCGGGCTATTCCTGATTGTAAGCTTTACATTATTGGCCGTTTTGCTAAAGAGTTTTACGGACACCTGGGAAACAGCCATATCATCGTTGACGAAGCTGATATTGACGGCGGTATCTTCGATCGCTTCTACTATCTTTACCACTGTTGGGCCCTGGTTGCTCCTATGGGCAGCGGGGGAGGGACTAGAAATAAATTTCTGGAAGCCATGGCTTGTGGTTTGCCGGTTATTACCACTCCCGAAGGTATGGGGGGAATTAAAATAAAAAATCAAGTTCATTCCATTGTCTGTTCGCTACCCCGCGTTGCCGCCGAAACCATTAAACTCCTAAAAAATAAATCAAAAATGCTAGAGATTGGAAAAAACGCTCGCACCTTAATCACTAAAAATTTTTCCTATGAAAAATGCGTGCTAGACTTGAATAATCTCTATGAAAAAATCATCTCCAAGAAATAGCCCCATACTTTCCGTTGTTATATTAAACTATAACGCCAAGGACTTCTTGAAAAAATTAATCGATAGTATTGATCGCTCTAAGCTTGGCCAATTTTTTATTGAAATAATCATTGCCGACAATGCCTCGACTGATAATAGTTTTTCACTGGCCAAAGCTACCCGCCAAAAAAATCCTCAAATAAAATATATCTTTCATCAGAACTCCGGCAATGTTGGTTTTGCTGCCGGCAACAATCAGGGTTTAACTGTCACCGACAATAATTCCAAATACGTTTTATTTTTAAATCCCGACACCACCGTTGATTCTGATACTTTTTTAAAAATGATTGAATTCTTTGAAAAAACCCCGGAGGCCGATGCAGCTACCTGCAATTTAATTTTGGCCACCACCGGCCTGACTCAACCAGAATCCCACCGGGGTTTTCCCACTCCCTGGAATGCTTTTTGTCACTTTTTTGGATTTGGGTTACCCAAACTCTTCCCCAAATCGAAATTATTAAACGGCTACTTTTTAGGGCATCTTGACTATTCCCAAACTCAAACTATCGACGCTTGTGTCGGTGCATTTTTTATGCTTAAAAGATCGGTTGGGGACAATGTCGGTTGGTGGAACGAAAAATATTTTTTCTACGGTGAAGATTTAGACTTCTGCTGGCAATTAAAACAGCATGGTTTTTCTCTATTCTTTTTTCCCGGTACCCAAACTATCCACTATCAGGGAGTCTCTTCTGGTGGAATCAACCAAAAACAAAAACTGTCTACCGCCTCCCGGGTCACCAAGGTTAAGGTCGCCCAAGCTTCAACTACTGCCATGCGAATTTTTTATCAAGAAAATCTTATTAACCATTATCCAGTCTATCTTCAGTGGATTGTTTGGCTAGGTGTCGATCTTCTTGAATTCTATCGCGTTTTTAAAGCTAAATATCTATGATCAAAACTTACGTCTTTATTGACAGTCAAAATTTAAATCTTGGTACTAGTAAAGATATTATTAGAAACGGAAAAGTAGTTTATAAAGGCTGGAAACTCGATTTTAAAAAGTTTTACATTTTCTTAAAAAATAAATTCAAAATTGACAAAGCTTTGCTCTTCATTGGCTATATCAAAGAAAACCAAGCACTTTACGATTCCTTAAAGTCTTTCGGATATAAGCTGGTGTATAAGCCATCAATTAAAAACCACGAAGGCACTGTTAAGGGTAATGTCGATGCGGAGTTGGTATTACACTCAGCCGCCATTGAATACCAAAATTACGACCAAGCCGTCATTGTTTCCGGCGATGGCGATTTCCATTGCTTACATGAGTTCTTGGAAAAAAATCGTAAATTGCTAAAAATAATTATTCCCAATAAACACTCCGAATCAAGTCTCCTTAAAAAATTTCAAAAATTTAAATTATTTTTATACCGGGAAAAAGATAAGTTAGAATATGGACCAAAAAAATCGGGAGGCGTCGCACATAGACACAAGGTCTAAGGGTCGTGTTCTCCCTGATGATTGAAGTAATTGTATAAAAAATGTCAAATAAAGTCAAACCGCACATTGTTATCGACGCCCGGCTTTATGGTCCGGCCAAAACCGGTATCGGCCGCTACACCCAAAATCTCCTTTTGGCTCTACCCCAGCAAAAAAACTTTAATAAATATCAGTTCGGTTTAATCGTCAAACAGGAAGACCTTGACACTGTTAAACAAGACTTGGGCATTTCATATCGATATTTTCCCACCGATATCTCCCACTATTCTTTTTCTGAACAGATCCTGCTACCCCCCTTTATTTCCAAACTTAAACCAAATCTTGTTCATTTTACCCACTTTAATAAGCCTCTTTTTTATACCGGGCTATCAGTTATCACTATTCACGATTTAATCAAACATTATTTCAGAGGGAAAAGTACCACCACCAAATCTGTTTTTACCTATTGGCCAAAATATCTAGCTTATCGATTGGCAACAAAGATTAATATCAAAGATAATTATATTATTGTCCCCAGCAATTTCTGGCGAAACATCCTTTTAAATCGTTTCGGTTTATCTTCTTCAAAAATCACTACTATATATGAAGCTGCTGATCCCAAATTTCTCAAACTATCATCCAAAATCTGTCCGCCTAAAAACTATATTCTATACACTGGTAACCTCTATCCCCATAAAAATATCAAAGTAGTTTTTGAGGCTCTGCAAAAATTACCCGGGATTCAATTGAAAATAATCTGTGCCCGAAGCGTTTTCCAAAAGGAGGCTGAGGTTTTGTCCCAAAAACTAGGAGTTGATTCCCAAGTAACTTTTCTTGGTTTTGTCAAAGACTCTGATTTCCCCAAACTATATTCTCAAGCCCTTTGCCTGGTCCATCCTTCATTTTTAGAAGGATTTAGTCTGACGGGTCTCGAAGCCATGAGTCTAAATTGCCCCGTCATTGCTGCGTCTTCCAGCTGTCTACCTGAAATCTACGGTTCCTCCGTTCTCTATTTTGACCCACACAACAAAAACGATTTAGTTAATCAAATCACCCTTCTTCTTAAAGATCAATCACATCGTTTCCGCCTTATTAAGCTTGGTCATAAACAAATAACTAAATATTCCTGGACCAAAACCGCTTCCTCCACTCTAAAAATTTATGAAAAAATCTTGGAAAGATCTTAAGGTTGCTATTTATTACGACTGGCTAAACCAGTGGGGAGGAGCTGAAAAAGTTCTTCTTGATATCTTAGAGCTTTTTCCTAAAGCCCAACTTTTTACCCTCTTTTGTGATCCCAAAAATACACCTTGGCTTCCATCAGGTTTAAAAATTCATTCTAGTTTTATTAAAAACCCGTCGCCGATTTTTTCACCTTTTTATGATATCGCCGCCGAAAGTTTTAATCTAACCGCCTACGATTTAGTTATCGCTACCACCACCAACGTTGGTCATTCCCTTTTGACCTCGCCTGAAAGTCTCTTTGTTTGTTATTATCACAATTTCAACCGTCATCTATATCGAAACCAAAATAAATTTTTGTCGCCACTTCTTTCTATTTATCAAAAAATTGATCACATTTACTCGCGTCGTCCCGATTATTCTTTTTGCAATTCGGAAACTGTCCAAAAAAGACTGAGTGATACTTTTGACATACTCGCTAAAGTTATTTATCCGGGCATCGATATTCAATACTTCACCCCCATCACTTCAAAACCGAAAAATTATTTTCTAATTGTCAATCGCCTGGTTCCCTACAAAAATATTGATTATGTTATCGAAACATTCCAAACTCTTCCATACACCTTAAAGATTGTCGGTGTCGGCCGTGACCTCGGTGGTCCCGCACCCCTCAGTGGAGGTCACGTCCGATTCACCGTCGGTGACCGTCCAGGAGACGGTCACGTCCGCCTCCACGATCCTCGCAGCGTCCCTCGGCTCGATTGTGGTCTCTGCCGGCTATGCCGAGTGGTCTCACATCTCGGGCCAGAGCGCGCAGGACGCGATGATGGTGGCGCGTTCGGTGACGCTCGGCCGCAACTTCGAGGCCATGCGCCGGAGGTTGGCGACGTGGGGCGAGGAGTTGGAAGCGGCCGGCATCCG
>Ga0075681_110_pt1 | contig 20185 bp, 23 predicted proteins | sample RifGroA2_FD_68250 | JGI IMG/M metagenome (GOLD analysis project Ga0075681, IMG submission 68250) | Microgenomates bacterium GW2011_GWA2_40_6
TAGCTGGCTCTTCCATGGACACCCCTATCTCTCTTTTTATTTCACTCTGGATTGGAGCCTTAATTGCCTTTCTTTATTTTAATATTTTTCCTGCCCGCATCTGGTTGGGTGATGTCGGCTCCCTTTCCTTTGGGGCCACTTTTGCTGTCATCGCTCTGCTTTTAGGTAAAATCGTACCCCTTATCATTGTTGGTCTCCCTTTTATTGTTGAAGGTTTAAGCAGTGCTATTCAAATGGTCTCTAAAATTTATTTTAAGAAAAGGGTTTTCCCGGCAGCTCCAATACATCTCACTCTGCAAAAAATTGGTTGGGAAGAACCAAAGATCGTTTTCCGGGCTTGGTTAGCTACTATTATATTAGCAATCTTTGGTCTATGGTTGGGATTAAATTAGACCTTCTTATTGAGGAAGTTAATAAATATCAAAACCTTCCCTATTTTTGTAACTACGGAGTACACAAAAACACCTCTACCAATAACACTCTGGTAGGTAAAGGGTCCGCCCAGGAAATTGCACTAACTACAATCGAAATTGCCAATCAAGAAAACGTAAAATTACTTGACTTAACTCCGGTTCAAATCTACAACTTTCAAAAGAAACACCATATCGGCATCGATTGTTCCGGCCTAACTTGTCAGTTGTTAAATTTCTATTTCTCACTTTCGCTTGATCCTCGAAAAACCTCTGCCGACATGCTCACCTCTCCACCCCTGGCTCAACCCATCGATGTAACCCAAATTCAAACCGGTGATTTAATTCGCCAAAAGAACGGTCATCATGTTCTTTTTATAGTCAGTCGCATTAACGACACTATCAACTACATCGACAGTAGTCGCTTGGGTGGGGGAGTCAAGACCAATTCTTTTTCCCTATTAAAACCAAATATCAAAATTGATGGGGTATTCCGGCTTACTTCTCTTCAATCAATACCTGATATTTCAGCGGATTAAGCGATAAAACTTCCACTTCCGTTCCGCATTCACTACATTCTAAAATGTCTCCAACCACCATTGGATTACTGCTTATTATTTCTGCCTGACAATCAGGACAAATTACTTTTTCCATCTTTATATATTAAAATGTAATAGCCTATTATATGACACCTCTTCTAAAAATTAATTCAGTCTATTTTAAAAGGGAAGATCAAAATCCCACCGGTTCCGCCAAAGACAGGGCTATTTCGCTTCAAATTCAAAATTTAATTACCAAAAACTTCAAATCCGCGGTTATCTCCTCAACCGGTAATGCCGCCATTTCTGCCCAACATTATTGCCAACTTTCAAAAATCCCTTTAAATATTTTCGTTTCCCCACATACCTCCAAAGCCAAACTAAAACTTCTTTATCCGTTCACCGTATCCTCCCGACCGATTAGTGACGCTATTAAGTTTTCCAAAACCAATCACGCTTATCTTCTTAGACAATCTACTGATCCCATAGCCCTTTTAGGCTATCAACAAATCGGTTTTGAATTATTAAAACAGCTGTCGAAAATCACTAGTCTATTCATTCCGGTTGGCAGTGGTACTACCCTTCTGGGAGTCTCTCAGAGTCTGCCTTCAAACGTTAAAATCTATGCCGTTCAGCCGGCCAGTTTCTGCCCCATTGCCTCAACCTTCGACCAAAATTTCATCCCTGAAATCAATAGTCTGACTGACGCTTTAGGTGTTAAATATTTACCCCTAAAAAATCAAGTTCTTCTGGCCATTAATCAAAGTGGGGGTGGGGGAGTCGTCGTTCAGAATCAGGCCGTTTTAAACGCCCAGATCTATCTTAATAAAAATCAAATAATAACCTCCCTTGAGGGCGCCCTGACTTTGGCCGGTTACCAAAAAATAGCCAATACCCAAAATCTTGGTGCTTTCCCGGTTATATTATTGACCGGAGCCAAAAGATGAATTTAGAAAAAACTTTATCGGAATTGCCAGTCGACTTTTTCTTTTTAGTTGTCGATAAGTTTTTAAATATCAATCTTCCCCGTCTTTCTAATTTCTATCCTATTTTTAATCCCCAACTTTCTGTAAAAAATAGTGGCTATTTGTTATCACAACCGGAAACCATCGATTTTATCAAAAAAACTATTGCCAAATCCGGCCATCGGGCGGCTATTATACCCTTCAAACCTCTACCAAAAATCGATCTTATGTGTAAAAAAAACAACTGGATAAGGGTTAGTAATCCCTCCGCACTTAATCGACTTTTTGAAGACAAAATTAAATTCTCTCCCCTCGTTGCCAAATCTTCCATACCCTTGGTTCCTTTTATCATCGGACAACTTGAACCCAAACTTCTCTCTGTTGCCTTAAAAAAATTTAACCTTCCTTTTGTCATCCAAACTCATCATGGTTGGGCCGGCAACAGCACTCACTTAATCAAAGATTTAAAAACCATATTCAGCATCATTTCCCGCCACACACCGGTTAAAATCTCTCCCAACCTAAAAGGTTACACCCTGCTTAATAACTGTTGCCTGACTACCCGTGGCCTCCTTCAAAGCCCTCCGGCTCTTCAATACACCGGCATTCCCTCCTTAACTGATAATCCCTTTTCCACCGTTGGCCGCCAATGGCCCTCTCTGGCTCCTCCAAAAATCATTTCTAAGGTTAAAAAAATCACTTCCGACTTTGCCAAAATCCTAAAATCTTATAATTATCGTGGTTTTTTCGGACTGGACTTTTTGGTCTCTTTAAACAAGGCTTACCTTCTGGAATGTAATCCCCGCCTGACTGCATCGTTTGCCTTTTATACCGACATTGAAATGAAAAACAATCAAAATCCACTTTTTTTCTATCACCTTTTGGAATTTTGTGCCCCGGACAAAATCAACGATCTAACAAATGAAGATCGCTTCAGTAATCCTCATTTAATCGGTTCTGAAATTACTCAAAAAAACCATCTTGGTGTCACTATAAAAAAATATCATGACTTTAAAACCTTTTGTTATCATTTATCTTCACCATCCATCGATCCATCCATATTTAAACACCTCCAAAATGAGACAGGTTAAATTCAGCTCTCCTCTCTTAATTTACATTTTTTCTCTAGTAACCATCGGATTGCTTTTTATCTCGGTTTCGTCACTTTTTGAAGCCCAATCTAGTCAAGGAGACCCTTTTTTCTTCCTCCGCAAACAAGCCCTGTGGATTGGTGCCGGCTTTCTCTTGTTTCTCATTTCCTCAAAACTAAATCTCGAATTCTTTCGAAAATACTCCTTTTATTTTTATCTTTTTTCAATTCTTTTATTAATTGCAGTTCTTATTCCTGGTTTAGGAGTAAAAGTTCTTGGCGCCAGACGTTGGTTTAATCTTGGACCCATAAATATCCAGCCATCGGAGATATTTAAACTTATCTCGGTTATATTTTTTTCGGCACTTTTTGCCGACCCCAAACAATCAACCTTCAAAAACCTTTTTCTCTTTCTTATTCCTGCCTTTACCTTAATTGTTTTTGAGCCTAATCTTAGCACGGCCATTCTTATCGGTGCCATTGTTTTTTCTATCTATTATCTTTCAGGTGGTCCCAACTTCCCTCTTTTTTTAACTTTTCTTATATTTTTTGTTTTAGGAATTGCTCTGGTTATTTTCTCACCCTATCGACTGGCCAGATTCAAAACTCTTCTTAATCAGGAAGAAAATCCCAACCAAAACTATCATAGTCAACAAATAATCATCTCTCTGGCCTCCGGCGGTTGGTCTGGAAAAGGAATTGCTAATTCCGACCAAAAATATAAATTTTTACCTAAAATCAGTACCGACTCAATTTTGGCTATTGTTGGAGAGGAAACCGGATTTATAGGCCTAAGTGGTCTTATTTTCCTTTTCATATCCCTGGTTGTTTATCTTTTTAAGTTGGCCAAAGTTGTCATCAAACCCTTCGAGAAACTATTAGTTTCCGGGTTTGCCTGTTGGCTTTCATATCAGGCCCTAATAAATTTTTCCGCCATTGTCTCCCTAATTCCCCTAACAGGCATCCCCTTCCCTTTTATTTCCTACGGTGGCTCATCCCTATTAACTCTTTTTATTGCCGCTGGATTGGTCAGAAACATAGAAAAACGACACCTCTCCTTGTTATACTCACCTAATGCCAATCTCAAAAAAAATCGTTTTAACCGGCACTCACCTCACTCCCGCCATTGAATTTATTCGTCAACTCCAGTCTGACCCGGACATCCTTTGGGAAATATATTATATCGGCCGAATTTATAACTCCAGTGTTGACACCACCCCGGCCATCGAGTCAAGGGTAATTCCCAAAGCGGGAATAAAGTATTTTGGAATTAACTGTGGCAAACTTGACCGACGTTGGTTTCTTTACACCCTAAAAGGTCTCCCGGAAATCCTGAAAGGTTTTTTTTCTGCCCTTAATTTAATCAAATCCCTAAAACCGGAATTTATAGTCTCTTTTGGCGGCTATGTTTCCGTTCCCGTCATTTTAGCCGGCTATTTTAATAAGGTTAAATCCATTACTCATGAGCAAACACTTACCTTAAGTCTCTCTACTAAAATAAATAGTCTCTTTTGCCACAAAGTTGCCTTGTCATTCCCACGAAAGCGGGAACCCAATTCCAAATTTGTTGTTACGGGTAATCTTCTTCGCCAAGAAATATTTTCTACTAATTCAAAAAAGTTTAAAAATTTTAAATTAAAAATTAAAAATTATCCTCTGATATATATTACCGGTGGCAATCAGGGATCATTTTTTATAAATAATCTAACAAAATTATCTCTCCCTCTCCTTTCGAAAAAATTTTTTATTATTCATCAGTACGGCCAAAAACTTAAATCACATTCTTCCTTCAATTATTTACCTCTTGCCTATATCGACCATCAAGATATTGGTTGGATTTTAAACCACGCATCTCTGATAATTAGCCGGGCCGGAGCCAACACCTGTCAGGAAATCGTGGCTCTAAAAATTAAATCGATTTTAATACCACTAAAAGTTAGCCAACAGAACGAGCAGGTAAAGAACGCCTCTTTTGTTAAAACGCAACTCCCCAATATCACTACTGTTATTCCAGAATCCAAACTTAACCCACCATTACTCCTTTCCAGCATCGAAAAACTTATCCGGATAGAATATCATCGCGGTGTCTTCAAACCAAAATCAAATCTAAGACTACTCAAACTCATTAAAACCATCTAAAATTAACTCATGCAACATTCTAAAGTTATCTCTGCCATCGATATCGGAACTTTTAAAATTACCACTATCGTTGGGCAATATTTCGAATCAGATCACAAAATTAACATCATTGGTTCCGCCTCAATTCCAGCGGTTGGTTTTAAAAAGGGTCAGATCATCAATCTGGAAACTGCCTCCCGTACTATCACCGAATCGGTCGAATCAGCCGAAAGAATGGCCGGGGTAGAAATAAACTCTGCCTTTGTTTCGTTAACTGCCCCTCATTTTGAATCCTTAAATTCCCATGGAATCACCGCTATTGGCAACCAAAACGGTGAAATAAGCAACGATGATATTAACCGTGCCGTTGAAGCCGCCAAAGCCGTCACTCTTCCAGCCAATAAAGAAATTGTTCACGTTATCCCCCGGGTTTTCACGGTCGACGGTCAAGAGGGAGTGATTGATCCTATCGGAATGAACGGTGTCCGCCTTGAAGTTGAAACCCACTTGATTCTAGCTTCTACCCCAGCCCTAAGAAATCTAAATAAATGCCTGGAAGACATCGGTATCAAACCTATTTCTCTGGCCTATTCAGGCCTTACCGCCGCCAAGGCTTGTCTGACCGACACTGAAACTGAACTGGGGGTAGCTTTAATCGATATCGGCGGCAGCAATACCACCATCACTCTTTTTTCCGAATCTTCGCCCCTGTTTTCCTCTTGTATTCCTATCGGAGCCAATAACATCACTGCCGATTTAGCCATTGGACTTCGGCTACCTCTATCTGACTCCGAAAAAATTAAAATCCGGCTTAGTCATTTTTCTGAAAAAAGGGGATTTGAAGACGAAATCGATTTAGAACAATTCGGAGTAGTCGGCGACCACAACAAAATTTCCTTCTCCACTACCCTAAATGGAATTATTAAACCCCGCCTAAACGAAATTATTGGACTTATTTGGAACGAAATTTGTTCCCACGGATTTCAAAGTCAAATTCCAGCCGGCATAGTTCTTACTGGTGGAGGTGCGGAAACTTTAGAAATAAAAAAAATCGCCAGCGATTTGATTCCATTGCCAATTCGAATCGGAGAACCCCCAAAACTTGGTGGTATTGTCGATGACATTACTAATCCCAGTTTCAGCAGCACCATCGGCACCCTTCTCTTTTTCGCTGATTCAAAATTATCTCCCAAAAGTTCTTCGCGTAAAATAAATTTTTCGTCCTTGGGAATTTTTAAAAAAATTAAGACATTTTTAGAACCCCTTTTACCTTAATCTATGGGTTTAGTAAAAACACTAACTGGTCAATTTGCCAAAATAAAAGTCCTGGGGATTGGTGGCGGTGGTAATAACGCCATTAATTCGATGATTACTGAAGATAATATCAAGGGTGTCGATTTTATTTCTGTCAATACCGATTCTCAAGCCCTTCTTAATTCCAAAGCCCCCATCAAAATTCAAATTGGTGAAAAATTAACCAAAGGTCTTGGTGCCGGAGGCCGGCGCTGCTCCGGTAATTGCCGAGATTGCTAAAAAGGAACTTGGAATCTTAACTATAGCTGTAGTTACCAAACCCTTCCTTTTTGAGGGTACTCGCCGGATGAGTCGGGCTGAAGAAGGCATTTCCCGTCTTCGGCTCTTTGTTGACACTCTCATTGTTATCCCCAACCAAAAAGTATTAGAGGTGGTCAATTCGGAAGCCACCCTCCTTGAGGCTTTCAGAATTGCTGATTCGGTTTTAAATAAAGGCACCAAAGCTATCGCTGACTTAATTACCGTCCCAGGACTAATTAATCTTGATTTTGCCGATATAAAATCAGTTATGAGCAATGCCGGCTCAGCTCTCATGGGGGTGGGGGAGGCAGAAGGGGAGGGCAGAGCCATGAAAGCCGTTGAAGATGCCATTTCTTCACCATTAATCGAAGTTAATATTGATGGCGCCCGCGGCGCTTTAATTAATATCACTGGCGGACCGGACGTCACCATGGCTGAAATTGAGGAAGCCGCCAAAGCCATTACCTCCCATGTTGCCCCTGATGCCAATATTATTTTTGGCGCCTCAATTGACGAAAACCTGGCCGGCAAAATTAAAATTTCTGTCATTGCTACTGGTTTTGATTCGTCTAAATCGTCTTATCAAAGCTATAAAAAAACCGCTATTATGCCTGATCTTTTGGAGGAAAAAGCCAAACCTTTATCGGCAGAATTTCAAAATCTTTTAAAGGACCAAACCATTCCTGAAGGAGTCGATATTGATGATGAGTTCGACATCCCCGCCTTCCTTCGCAAAAACCAATAAATATGATCCTTTCCGGTAAAACAATTAAAAAACTCCTAGACGATAAAATTATCGTTGTTAGTCCACCAGCTGAAGTAAAAGAGGCTTCGATCAAAATCCATTTTTCTGATTCTTTTGGAAAAAACAGAAACGAACTAAAACCAATCAAAGAATACATCTTAAAACCAAAGGAATTTGTTGTCTGTTTAACCAAAGAAAATATCACCCTTCCCGACAACTACGCCGGTTTATATGACACCCATATTAGTTTGTCCAGCGTCGGAGTGATCACTCACATGGGAAGCATGCTCATCGAACCTGGATTTTCGGGTCAAATTCTTCTGGAGATTTTTAATGCTTCAGACACCGACGTTATTTTGAATAAAGACGCTCGAGCCAACCCGGCCGCCGCCGGGTTTTTTTGATTCGACATACAATTATACGAATCAATCCGCCTCTGGCGGATATTTATAAATAAAATATAATAACCATATGGCCTTCTTTCAGGATCTTCCTCAAAATCCCAATTTTCCGGAAATGGAAATGGAAATACTCAAATGGTGGCAGGAAAACGACATTGTTTTTAAATATCTTCACAAAAACTATTCCTCGACCAAAGTCTTTTCTTTTATCGACGGCCCCATCACCGCCAATGGCCCCATGGGAGTTCATCACGCCCGCGGCCGAACCATCAAAGATGTTTTTCAACGATACAAAAATTTATGTGGGTTTCAACAACGTTTTCAAAATGGTTTTGACTGTCAGGGTCTCTGGGTTGAGGTCGAAGTCGAAAAAGATGCCGGTTTTAATTCCAAAAAAGACATAGAAAATTTTGGTCTGGATAAATTCACTCAAGCCTGCCTTGATCGTGTCTCCAAATATTCCCAACTCCAAACCGAGCAATCGAAACGTTTGGGATACTTTATGGATTGGGATCACAGTTACTACACCAACTCCAAAGAAAACAATCTTTACATCTGGCACTTTCTAAAAATTGTTAAAAACAAGGGCTGGCTTATCAAACGCAAAAGCGCCGCCACTTGGTGTCCCCGTTGTGAAACCGGTCTCTCCCAACACGAACAAGCCGATGGTTACCGGGATATTACCGATACTTCGGTCTATTTGAAATTTAGGCTTAAAGACAAAAACAACGAATACGTTTTGGCTTGGACCACCACTCCTTGGACACTTTCAGCTAATGTTCTTTTGGCCATCAACACCAAACACGATTATGTTAAGGCCAAACACAATGGTGACACCCTTTATCTAGCCCGTCAGGCCGCCGATCGTCTGGGTTTAACCGATTACCAAAGCTTTGATTCCAAAAAACTTCTCGGTCTTGAATACGAATCACTCTACGACATTCCCGCTCAAATAAATGTCAAACATTATATTGCTCAATGGGACGAAGTTGATCCGATTGAGGGTACCGGCATAGTTCACATCGCTCCCGGCTGCGGTCAAGAGGATTTTCTCTTGGGCAAGAAACTCAAAACCGACATGCTCTCACCCTTGGATGAAACCGGCCACTTTAGTCCGGGTTACGGGGATTTGACCGGACTTTACGCGCATGATGTTACCCCAATGGTTATCGGGTATTTAGAAAAAATTGGCGCTTTATTTAAAACCGGACCCATTGCCCACCGTTATCCCCATTGTTGGAGATGCAAAACCAAATGTCTTTTTCGACTTGAGGACAGCTGGTATATCGATACCAATCAGATTCGGCCACTTATGAAAAAGGCTGCCGCTGACGTCAACTGGCATCCTAAATTTGTCGGCCGACGGATGCAAAACTGGCTTAATTCCATGGAAGATTGGATGATTAGCCGTAAACGTTTCTATGGCCTGGCTCTGCCTTTTTACGAATGTGGTTGCGGCCAATTAACAGTTGTCGGCAGTCTTGAGGAACTTAAGAGTTTAGCCGTCGACCCCAAGTTTGTTGAAGGACTATCTTCCCTTCACCGTCCCTGGATTGATGGAATAAAAATAAAGTGCCCAAAGTGCGGCCAAGATGTTAACCGGATCCCTGATGTTGGTGACTGTTGGCTTGATGCCGGAGTAGTTCCATTTTCCACCCTCCACTATCTTGACGATAAATCTTATTGGCAGAAATGGTTCCCTGCTGACTTAGTCACTGAGATGACCGAACAGGTCCGGCTCTGGTTTTATTCCATGCTCTTTTTTAGCGTCACCTTTGAAAATGTTTCTCCTTATCAAAACGTGGTTACTTATTCCGAAGTCCGAGACGAATTTGGGGAACGGATGAGTAAAACTAAAAAAAATGGTATCCCTTTTGACGACGCTGTTGCCAAAATGTCAGCTGATGCCATGCGTTGGCTTTATTGTCTTCAAAAATCCAGCTCCAATGTCAACTTTGGGTACAATATTGCCGATAGTATTAAACGCGAATTTATTCTCATTCTGTGGAACTCATATCGTTTTTTTACTCAGCACGCCAATCTGGAAAACTGGCAACCTGATCCTAATTTCGATGCCACTAAAATCACTCACGTTCTCGATCTTTGGTTGCTTTCCCGTCTCAACAGTACCATTGACTTAGTAACCAATAGCCTAGATCAATACTCCACTGCCAAGGCTACCGAAGCTCTGGGATCCTTTGTCAGTGACCTTTCCACTTGGTATATCCGCCGAAACCGCAACCGAAATGACAATCTTGACCTTCTTTATTATGTTTTTGGAAAACTCACCATCATTATTTCACCCTTTATTCCCTTTTTAAGTGAAATAATCCACCGGAATTTATCTTCCGCCACTTCTTCGGTTCATTTGGAATCTTGGCCCAATGTCGATAAAAATCTAATTAATATAGGGTTAGAAAAAAATATGGATACCGTCCGGAAGACCTGTCAGGACCTCCACGCTCTCCGTCAACTTTCTAGTCTAAAAATCCGCCAACCCTTATCGGAGGCCACTATTATTCATGACTTAAATGATGAGTTGTTGAAAATTATTCTTGATGAAACCAATATAAAAAATATCACTGTTGGAAAAAAACTATTTCTCAATACCACCCTCACCCCAGACCTAATCGCCGAAGGTGAATATCGAGATTTTGTCAGAGAAGTACAGGTACTCCGAAAAAATCAGGGATTAAAAATAACTGATAAGATTACTATTGAAGCCCCTACCTGGCCAAAAGAGTTTGAGGTAGACATATTAACCAAAACTTTAGCAGTTTCTTTAAAAGTTGGATGTTGTTTAAAAATCGCTTTGTCCCCTTAGGTATTTCTCTACTTATTTTTCTGACCATTAATCTTTTAATGGTCAGTTCCTTGGCACCGCAATCTTTAATAAAACAGTTATCTGCTTGGCTGATCGGTATTTTTTTGTTCTTTATCGGTACCCAGATCAACCCCAAACAAATTACTGGTTCTCATTGGTTAATTTTTATCGCCTGTTGTGTCTTTCTATTTCTTCCAATCGTCTTGGGTGATATTACCCGTGGTTCCCGGCGCTGGATTGACATTGGCACACTTTCCCTCCAACCCAGCGAAATCGTCAAACCAGGATTGATGCTTTTTTTAGCCTCCGGAGCACTTCCTTTTTTTATCCTCCTCCCGGTATCAATCATTCTTGCTCAACCCGATTTAGGTAGTGCTTTTACAATTGCAATTTTACTAATTCCCATTATTCTCTATAGCAAGAAACTTTTAAAATTATCTCTACTCTTAGTTACCATCGGTCTTATTCTTTCACCCCTCGCCTGGCGCTTTTTACTTCATGATTATCAAAAAAACCGTCTTAGCACTTTTCTTAATCCCACCCACGATCCGCTTGGTCAGGGCTATAATCTGATCCAATCTCAAATCGCTATCGGTTCGGGAGGACTTTTTGGAAAAGGTTACCGCCAGGGAACTCAGGGACAATTGCTGTTTCTTCCTGAAAAACACACCGACTTTATCTTTGCCGCCACCTCCGAAGAACTTGGATTAATATCCGTTTTACTCATTTTTTTTGCCTATTTTCTCCTTCTTCGCACCCTCCTTCACAAAGCCTTTAGCACCGCCAATAACCATCCACTCTTCCTTTTTACTTTAGGAATTACTCTGCAAATTTGGATCCAAATGGTAGTCAACATCGGTATGAACATCGGTCTATTACCAATTACTGGCATCCCTCTGCCCTTTCTTTCAGTTGGTGGATCATCCCTTTTAGCTCTTCTTTTCTCTTTAGGGATAATTTATTCTTCTTAAAAGTACTCAGTACCTAGTACCCAGTACCTAGTTTAAATTAAGGCTTTTTATAAAACCGGATATTATTTTTGAAATTTCAATTGTCATACCGTAAAACAATTCAAAATCTTTCTGATCAATATATTTAAAGTCTTTTGCGAGATAAAGCATTGATCTGACCTCTCCACACGAACCCTTTGAAATTACCAAATATTTTTTAAAATCTTTATTACTTCTTTTCTCAAAACCTTCGGCTATATTATTCATCACCGATACTGACGCTCTAAGTATTTGATCCCTAAAACCAAAATCACGACTTAGGGAAAATTTTTTATATATTTCATTAACAAATATTCTGGCCTTTTGCCAAGCTACAACATCTTCAAATTTCTCGATTATCATATTTACTATCTTACCCTGATTTCTTAGTTCTTAGTACTTAGTACTTTGTACTTAGTACTTAGTACTGATATAATTCCCAAGTATGAAATACGCCGTAATTGGAATCTCTGGTACCCAATACAAAGTTGAAGAGAACCAAACCATTACTATTGATAAGCTTGATCCAGCCACCAAATCTACCACCGAAGTTTACTTAATTGTCGATGATAAGAAAATAGAAGTTGGCAACCCCACCGTTAAAAACGCTAGCGTTGAATTTGAATTAGTAAATAATTATCAGGGTCCAAAACTTGATATTACCAAATTCCGGGCCAAATCCCGTTACCGCAAACATATCGGTTTTCGTCCTCAATTAACTGACATTAAAATTACCAAAATAAATTTATAGCCCATGGCCCATACTAAATCGCAAGGAAAAACTAATCAAAAATCCAATCGTCCCGGACAACGTCTGGGACTCAAAAAATCCGGTGGTCAAAAAGTAGCAGTAGGGCAGATTATTGTCCGTCAGGTTGGCTCGAAATATCACACCGCTGCCGGCACCAAAACCGGTAAAGATTTCACCATCTACGCCATCCGTCCCGGAATCGTCAAATTCTTAAATAAATTCGGCAAAAAACTCGTCTCCGTCATCAAGGCTTAGGCTGTCTTACTTCAGTTGCCGTATCATCTAATATCTTTAAACCTGCTTCCAAATTTCCCGGTCTGACACTGGAAGTAAGTTTTTTACCCGGCTCAGGACTTGTCCCTAATAACGATGCATGAAACAAAGACTGCCTACTGTTCCCCCCCCTCTTCGGTACTTTTATACGCAAATATCCATCTCTGCCAACATATCCACTCGTTGAAGCTGCTATTTCTCTCAATACACTCAAAGATAAACCAGCTATTTTTTCATCATTCATAAAATATTTTATATTATAACATACGTGATCTATTTGATCTCTCTTTTTTCACACTACCTTTCATGCTAGTCTTATAACATAAAAGACATTACCCAAATTCCCACCAATCAACTTGAACCCAATCCACTCCAACCTAGAGGGATTATCAGTCAGGAATCACTCTCCGAACTAGTCGATTCCATTAAAGAGCATGGCATTTTGGAACCATTAATTATTGCCCAAACTCCAGCCGGTTACCAAATCATCGCCGGCGAACGCCGTTGGCGGGCTGCCCGTTCTCTTAAGCTTCCCTATGTTCCGGCCATCATTAAAAAAACCACCCCCCAACAAATGTTGGAAATGGCTATTGTGGAAAATGTCCAACGTAAAGATCTCAATCCAATCGAGCGAGCCAAGGCCTTTCAGCGCCTTAAGGAAGAATTTTCCCTCGACAATCCGATTATCGCCCGCAAAGTCAGTAAAAGCATTCCTTACGTTATTAATTGTCTTAAATTACTAACTCTCCCTGACGCTATTAAAGATGGATTGTTGTCCGGTCTCATCACCGAAGGTCACGCCCGAGCATTAGGTGGAATTGGGGATACCCGCCTGATGATTGAAGCCTACAAAATTGTATTAAAGGAAAAAGCATCGGTTCGCCGGGCTGAAGAAATTGCCCGTCGGATGCGCCACATCATTGAAGAAGGTCAGGTACCGATTACCAAAGAAAACATTCCTCAATTTCTCCGTTCCCGTCTGGATAACATTAGCTCTGATTTCGAGTCCGTTTTTAAGGACAAAACTGCCAAAGTTAAGATTTCTCAAACCAATGTCTATACTCGGGTTGTTTTTCAATTCCGGGGTCCTATTGACAAACGTTTTGATCAACTCCGTGACCTTTATTTGCAAGTTTGCCACAAAGAGCTAACCCCCATAGACAGTGAAAATTAAAACCTAATTGTCGGAATCAATCCGACGGCCGACGCTGGCCAGTATTTAAAAAAAGCCCTACCGACTATTAAATCTTTTTTTATCGGACCAAACTCCCGACCATCTCTGGAATGAGAACGATTGTCTCCAAAAGGTAAATACATTCCCGTCGGTACAGTCACCTCTTCCCCTTCCTGACAAAAAGCTCCGGCTTCGGTAACATAGTCATCTGGCAAAAAACTCTCATCCAATAACTTTCCGTTTAAATAAACCTTACCGTTTTGCACCTTCACCCTATCCCCCGGAACTCCCATTATTCTTTTAATATATTCACACTCGTCCTCAGCGCAAGGCTCTGATGGTGGAGCTTTAAACACAATCACATCGCCTCTCTTTGGTTCTGAAAATTGATAGGTCAGCTTATCGGTCAATAAATATTCGGCATTGACAAAATTAGGCAACATTGAGTTACCCTTAACTTCATTCGGTTGAGCTACAAAAAGATAAATAATTACAAAAGCCGATAGCGCCAACACAATCGACTGAACAAATTCCAGAATAAAATTCCCTATCGAAAACCCTCTTTCACCTATTAAATTAGATTTCATATTTTTCAGTTTACTCCAGCTTTTAGTATAATCCAACTACCAAAGAGGAAAATATTTTTCTAGACCGTGTAGCTCAGTGGTAGAGCGTTCCGTTCACATCGGAAAGGTCCCTGGTCCAAATCCAGGTACGGTCACATTTTTCATTGTTCAAAAAAGTCGTAGGCTGAGATTCTATAAAATCGAAGTCCCTTTAGGGATTCAAGTCCTGCAACAACCACTTTTCATTTCCAAACTATTTCAAAAATCTTTCCGGCTAAAAAATATCGGGCATAGCTTGGATTAGTCAATAAACCCTCCGCCTGATTGTAATTTAAGGATTGCCAGGTAGTCGGGTTAATTCGTTTTCTTTGTAACAATAGTGCTGTTTTATCAGCCAATACTTTAAAACTCAGCGTGTTTATCCGTGTTTTTTCCAATTCGATTTTTCCCACACTGCCCTTTTCTATCTCCAATATCTTTTCCAAATAATTAACCATGTCTATAGTTATTTTTGTTTCTTTCTTCTCTTTTCGAAAAGCCAAATAAGCGCTCAATAATTGATCAAAACTTTTTCCTTCCGCTGCCGTCTTTATCTTCAGTAAATTACTATTCCCACCAAATTGCCCCAACAGTTCGTTTGTCTCTCTTAATATTTGATCATACCAATAGTTTTTGTCGACAATTGATATATTTTTAGTTTCGCCTACCCCAATTTCCCCTTCCGAATACTGCCAACTACTATCATCACCGCTATTTCCCATTACTAGGTGGTATGTTCCGTTTTCTATCCCAAGTAAATTTACCCAACAATCGGATATGTTTTTATTAACCACGGTCACCCAACCATCAGTATCAGCTACCACCACTCCACCGCAATTTACCGTCATTTCTGCCGGAGATCCCAAATAAAAAACTGTCATTGGGTTGCTGTTGGTCGCCACTTCTGCAATAGTTACTCCCAACCCCAACTCCGACAAAACCAAATTAACTGCCCTATCCGGTATTGATCCATGATCACTGCTAATTTCGGTATACACATCACCTTCAAACTTAGCACTTTTATTAAGCACTGTTCCGTCACCCTCTCCGTATTGATAACTTAGCGGTTTTCCCTGTTCCCACAGCCCCAATATTTTGTCAAAAATACTTCTTTCACCCAAATTTATCCACTCCTTTGTCTGTTCACCTTTTCCTATTATGGCCAAAAATTTATCGAAAATGTTTGATACGGTCGCATTTTTATTACCCAAATATAAATTTATCGGAGGTACTTTTACCTTTCCGTTTGTTTTTAAATAATTGAACGTCGGCAACAAGTCTTTTAAGATCTTGGCGTAACTTCTCACTGTTTCTACTAAATTTTGATTGTTTTTTTTCTGTAGTTGTAAAAGCACGTTTAAGGCAATTGATTGGGGATTAAACCTGTCACCGACCTTCGCCCCATTCCAGGCTTCATAAGCGCTAACCGCTCCGAATTGGGGACTTCCCAAACTTATCACTTCCCCCAATTTCTGACAGTGGTTTTCGCCAATCATAGTTCCAGACGAAATAATCGTTATCTTTTACCAAACCGTTTTCTTCCAAGGCCCCCATCAAACTGTCATAGTTATGGACAAACGGCGTCATTTTCCATTCATTTTGTTCCACCGTCTGATTCAATACCATGGCTTTTTCATTCCAACTCGCCCCCAAACCCGGAAGAATGATGATTTTATTATCCTGTTCTTCCACATTATCTCTAATCTTAAAATTATCGAATTGTCTGTAGTTGTCACCACCGAAATCGCCTCCCCAATTTAGTAACCCAACGCCACCGACGGATAGATCAGACCCTGTGTATGTATAATTAACCGCCAAAACACCATTAAAATATATCTTTATATTTGAACCCAACAATACAATCTTTATTTTGTGCCACGTATTTTGAGTCAAATCGAAATTCCTGGGAAATTGTATTGACGGATATGATGCCAACAACCAATAATTCGACCCAAACACTTTATGTAAAGTGATATTGTTGTTATCCTGTGGCCATCCGGGATCTGCAAATCTAAAACCAATCTGAAAATATTTACTTCTGTCATCAGAAACCCTCACAAAAAAAGTATCGTCAACTCCAGATATACTTCTTATATCAGCCTCAACCGTATAGTCAGTAAGACTAGATCCATTGGATAAGGGATATAAGAAAGAGTAACCTCCTGTACCAACCTTACCGTTAAGAACACTATCGGACACATACCAACTAGAACTTCCAACACTTCCTGCAACAAGAAAAAAGTAAAAACATTAAATTTTGTATTTTTCATCACTAAAGAATAATCAGGAATAAACAGAATGTCAACAAAGAAAATACAAAAAGTCTCGGTAATTACGGTTAACTACAATGTTGCGAAACATATAAAAAGGCTTATTTGTAGTCTAAAAAAAATAGATAAAATAATTAAGGAGATTATTGTTGTCGACAATAACTCAAATGATGTTCATTCATTAGAAAAAGGCAGAAAAATTGTTTTAATTAAAAACAAAACAAATTTTGGATTCGCAAAGGCCGTTAATCAAGGAATAAAAGTATCAAAATGTGACATTATCTTATTAATTAACCCCGATTGTTATCTAGAAAACACGTCGATATTGTCCTCATTAAACAAAATATTTTCAGACAAAAATATAGGTGCTATAGGCGGTAGGTTAACAAAACCTGCACATAAGGGTTTTCAATTCTCAGCAAACAACAAAGCAAATTTCTTGACAGGAATTTTTGAGTTTACAAATTTAAAAAAACTATTTCCAGAAAACAAATATACAAAAATGTTTTGGGTAGAGAAAAACAGAAATATCAAACATCCTATTAAAGTAGAATCGTTGTGTGGAGCAAATATTATATTTCGTAAAAGTTTGGATAATAAATTAAATATTTTTGATGAGAGATATTTTCTTTATATGGAAGATATGGATTTTGGAAATAAAATCAATTCATTGGGATATAAAGTAATTTTTAATCCTAGTTCAGAAATAGTTCACATCGGAGGAAAAAGCAGTGGTTCAAAATACGGAACTGTTCTTAAACACTGGTATAAATCAAGAAAAATATATTTCAAAAAACACTTAAATATAGTCGAATCGTCTATACTTTCATTAATATTCACAATTGAAGAACTCTTACTATACATTTTTCATAAAATAAAAAATACATCTAATGTCTAACATTTCCCTCCTCCTCATCACCAAAAATGAATCGGAAAATTTAAAAAGGTGGAAAGATTGGCTGCCAAAACTTAAAAAAGTAGACGAATTAGTGGTTGTCGATGATAATTCCACCGATGATACCAAGAAAATCGTTAATAATTTCCAGTCCGAAAAATTAAAAATAAATCTTTTTAATAGGGGAATGGAAGGTGACTTTTCCGCCCAACGGAATTTCGCTATCTCCAAAGCCAAAAACGACTGGGTTTTATTTGTCGACGCCGACGAAGAACCGTCGGACAAATTAATTAAATTTTTAAACATCGAAGAACTAAATCCCAATATTTGTTTTGCCTTCAAACGGAACTTAATTTACATTGATCAAGTGGTCACCCACGGCCAAGCTCAAAACGATTACCCTATTCGCTTTTTTACTAAAGACTCCGGAAAATATATCAATTCTATCCATGAAATCTGGGAAACTGACAACTGCGTGGTCAAAATCAACAAACCCCTCTATCATTACTCTGCGCCTAATCTAAAAATATTTATCAGCAAACTCAATCTTTATTCCACTCTCCGTGCCCAAGAACTTTTCCAAAAACACGCTTCCGTTAATCTATTTCAAATCGTTTTCTACCCCCTCGCCAAATTCCTTCAAACTTATATTTGGCACCTGGGTTTTCTTGATGCCATTCCCGGTATCATCATTTGCACCAGTCTCAGCTTCTACAGCTTTCTCGTCCGCTCAAAACTATGGCGACTTTATCACGCCTCCTGATCTATCCTCTGCTCTTTTTCTTCTTTCTGGGGCAATTAGGACGCCTAAATTGGGGTCCCTTTAGTTTTCCCGTCCTCGATATTTGTATAGTTGCCTTTTCCTTAACTAATTTCCTTACCCAAAGGCAAACCGTTAAACCAAACAAGTTCCTACTAGTCTTTCTTCTAATTGCCGTTATTTCCAACTTAATTCACCTCCCCGGTTACCCTCTGCCACCGCTTCAGTCTTGGTTTTATCTTCTTCGGCTTCTTTCACACCTCAACTCAAAATAGATTTCTTGAAATTGCCCTTTTTTCTTCGCTCCTTTTTGGGTTTATTCAATACACTCTCTGGCCCGATTTTACCGCTTTTTTGGCCTTTAATTGGGACCCCCATCTATATCGCCTGGTCGGTACTTTTTTTGACCCGACTTTCACCGGACTAATTTTCTTAATGTTTTTAATTAAAATATATTTTTCAAAGAAAATCTTACTTTTTACTGATTACTGTTTACTAATTACTATTTATATTGGACTGGCTCTCACCTACAACCGTACTTCCCTGCTTTGCTTTTTAGCCGCCTTTACCTTTATCGCCGTCAGAAAAAAAACTAAAAAAATATTTATTATCGCCCTTAGCTGTGTTATTCTGACCATAATCATTCTCCCACGAGCCCCCGGGGAGGGGACTAAATTAGAACGAACCAGCTCTATTTTTGCCAAAATAAAAAATTATCAGGAAGGTATAAGCCTTTTTACTACTTCACCCATCACTGGGGTCGGCTACAATAATTTACCCTACATTCGCCTAAACCCAACATCACATGCCAATTCCGGTTTTGACGGCAGTCTTTTAACTATTGCCATCACTACTGGCATATTTGGGTTAATTTTCTTATGTCTTGGTCTCCGTCTCGAATTCATCCATGGCTCTCTCCTCTATCAAACACTGCTTCTGATTCTTTTGTTGCACTCCCTATTTTCTAATTCCCTTTTTTATCCTTGGATTACTCTCCTACTGGCTCTTACTAAGCTCAAAAATCGTAAGTGATAACAATTTTTTTTCGGGTTTCGTTGCCTGCCAAATCGGAAACTATTATTTCTATGTCGTTTTTTCCGGCATTAAGCTGAATTCGGATATTAAAACTTCCCTCATCGTCAACCATAGCTAAACGGTTATTCACGGTCACACTAACTCCTTTTTCACTCTTGCCCCCTACTTCATACTCAGCCATATCAACTTTTAGGTTTTCTTCTATCGGGTTAGTCATTACCAACTCCGGCGCTATATTGTCATAAACCACATTCACCATCCTCGATAATTCACTGCTACCCTTTCCCTCCTTAGTGACTTGGGCCACAAAAATATTTTCCCCGCTCTCCAATATCACCCCCACAAAATCAAATTCACCCTTATCGTTAACTTCAGCCTTACCAATAGAAATGTCGTTCTTTAGAAGTTCAACCGTTGTTTTTGGTTCGGCCACTCCACCAACCTTGATAACACCACTATTAGTTGCCTCAAAAGGAATTATTAGTCGTGGCGGTAATGGAGGTAATACTTTTTCCACTTGATCTTTTATCTCTCTATTTTTTACTTCTCCTAAAAACACTGAAAATCTAACCAAGAGCGGCAAACCAAAAGTCAGTACCAGAAGAAAAGCTGATACTGTAATCAATCCTAAAAATACTGTCTTTTTAGTAACATCCTCATTACTTTTTCGGTCCCGCCTCGATTTATAAAATTCCGCCATGATATCCCTATTATACTCCGGAGCCGATAGGTAGAATTGGACTACCATCGACGGTTTACGAAACCGCTGCTCTACCGTTGAGCTATA
>Ga0075681_111_pt1 | contig 17640 bp, 17 predicted proteins | sample RifGroA2_FD_68250 | JGI IMG/M metagenome (GOLD analysis project Ga0075681, IMG submission 68250) | Microgenomates bacterium GW2011_GWA2_40_6
TGGTTTGGTTATTTCTCCCACCACTATCAATGATTTTTGTCCGACCCAAACCGAAACCGGTGGCGATAAACCCATTACCCAATATGAATTTCACGCCTGTGAAGATATTGGTCTTATCAAATACGATATTTTGGGAATCAGAAATCTTTCATTTCTTCGACAGGCGGTCATTAATGTCCGCAAAATCAAAAAAATTGATATTAACCTCCGTAAAATTCCCCTTGATGATAAGAAAACTTTCGACATGCTTTCCCGGGGAGACACCATGGGTGTCTTTCAACTCGGCGGCGAGGGAATGACCAAATGGCTAAAAGAATTAAAGCCCAATCGGGTCGAAGACCTGATGGCTATGGTGGCTCTTTACCGACCGGGACCCATGGCTATTATTCCTGAATATATTGCCCGTAAAAATGATCCGAAAAAAATCTCTTACTTTGACCCCAAAATGGAAAAGTTTTTAAACAAATCCTATGGACTTTTGGTTTATCAAGATGACTGTCTTAACACTGCCATCGAACTTGCCGGTTATGATTGGGTGACCGTTGATAAGTTCCGCAAAGCTATCGGTAAAAAAATACCTGAAGAAATGAATGCTCAAAAAGAAAAATTTATTGAGGGTTGTGTTAAAAACGGCTATACTCTCAAAAAAGCTGAAGAAATTTTTGGTTACATTGAGCCCTTTACCTCTTATGGCTTTAACAAAGCTCACGCTGCTTCTTATGGCATGCTGGCCTATCGTACTGCCTACATGAAAGCCAATTATCCGGTTGAGTATATGTGCGCTCTCTTAACCGCTGAAGCCAACGACTCAGAAAAAGTTAGTGCCGGTATTGAAGAGTGCCGGCATCTGGGTATCACCGTCTCTCCGCCGGATATCAATCTCTCCCAAAAAGGTTTTGAAATGGAAGAAAACTCAGAGTCTCTGGAGAAAATGTCCATCCGTATTGGTCTTTCGGCTATCAAAAACGTTGGTGATGTTGCCATTGATCTGATTCTCAAAGAACGCAATGTTAAGGGTGTATTTAAAAACTTTTCCGATTTCTGTCTCCGGGTCAGTGGTCAAAAAGTTAATAAAAAGGTTTTAGAAAGTCTGATTAAGGTTGGTGCTTTTGATAAATTTGCCGAAAGAAACGCCATTTTGGCTGGATTAGAAATTATTCGAAGTAGCTGTGATCGAATCACCTCCAAAAGAAGCAATGGTCAGTTTGGCTTATTTGACGGTGGTGAGGAAAAAGGGCAACAGGCCGTGGTTGATAAATTCCCCACAGTTACCGCCATGACCGAAAAAGATAGGTTGGATCAGGAAAAACAGCTTCTCGGAATCTACGTTACCGAAAATCCGATTTCCAAAATACTGGCCCCTTTTCGTCAAGCCTCTCTACCTAAAATTAGCGAAATATTAAATCGCGAAGATAACCTGACGGTTAAGTTTGTTGGTGTTGTCACTCGTTTTAAAGTAATTCGTACCAAAAAAGACAATTCACCCATGGCTTTTGTGACATTAAGTGATGAAAGTGGGGTAATCGAAGGGGTTGTCTTCCCCAAAGCCTACCAAAACCACCTATCATTACTAAAAGAAAATCAGGCTGTCTACATCGAGGGTAAAACCAATTCCCGAAACGACACCAAATCTGTTTTAATCGATCTTTTGGCCGAAAATCTTCCCGACACGGTTAAGAAATTTGACTTTGTCATTGAAGTTCCTCAGGGTTCCAGCCAGAGCCAGTTAATGGAACTAAATCGTCTATTAAAAGACAATCCCAATGGTCACCGTGGATTAATAATTCTGCCAAACGGCAAACAAATACCGCTTTCCTATGGTGTTAAATACAGCCAAAAACTCCAACAAGAAATTGACTCTATCCTCAACTCAAGATAAAATACCCTACTACTATGGCACTAAAATTTACTCATAAAGATCTAGAGTTTGACATTGGCGATACCGTCAAGGTCAATTATAAGATCAGAGAAAAAGATAAAGAAAGACTTCAGGCTTTTGACGGAGTTATTTTGGCCATCAAAGGTCAGGGTGACAGTAAAACCTTTCTGGTTGCCAAAAATGCCACTGATGGAATCAGGGTAGAACGTATTTTCCCAATTTCTTCTCCTTGGATTGATTCCATCAAAAAAATACGAGTCCGATCCTCGCAGGGCCCACATGTCACTCTATGGACTCATCATCGGCCTTTCCGTTTCTCTAGGCATCTACCTCTTTGAAAAAAACAACACCCTTGTTCCTAAAAAACTAATAAATATTTTTATAATCGGTCTCTTAATTTCTCTTCTAACTGGCGCCCGCTTGTATCACGTTATTGATCAGTGGTCATATTATTCCCAAAATTTTTTACAAATTTTTAACACCCGGGGTGGGGGATTGGGAATTTACGGTGCCCTGATTGCCGGTTTCATATTTATATTTTTATTCTCTAAAATTTATAAAATCAACTTTTTACTTATTACTAATAACTTAGCACTTGTATTACCCTTATGCCAATCTATTGGCCGTTTTGGTAATTTCGTCAACGGCGAAATCTCCATTTGGTGGCTGGAATCGTTACTTTGTTTTGTACTGTTTTTATTTTTGCATTACTTTCCCCGTCTGGCCACCGCCAAATACCTCATAGGTTACGGTCTAATCCGCCTCATCACCGAATATTTCCGCCATGACACCTGGGTTATTGGTGATTTCAAAATCGCCAACTTCATCTCTATTTTTTTCATTTTTATCGGTACTATTCTCTTACACAGCAAAACTACTCTTCAACACCATACCTTGTGAGCTGTTATAACGAAGTTCGAACGTTTTTTAAGAATAATTATTAACTTGGAGCTCACAGCGTCGGCCCACCGCCCGCACCGGTGGGCCTAGCTGTATACATTGATTATTTGACTTTAAACTATAGACTATATACAATATTGGTTACCATGGTAACCAATACAAGATTATCTCTAAGACTTGATAAAAAAACAATTGCAGAAATCAAACAGAAAGCAGTTGCAGAAGGTAAAAGTATTTCAAAGTTCATAGTAGATTCAAAAGACTATTACGATTTCGTAGTTAACGACAATATTTCTATAAGAGTTGATTATATAAACCCCGTTTCTGTAGGTTCAGAGATTTATAGGATTGATATATTTTTCAAAGAACAAAATTCAGAAAGATTATTAAGGCCTCTTTGGTATGAACTATGGGTATTACAAGACTGTGTTGAAGACAACCTTCACACTTCTCAAAGCCCCAAACGTACAGATTTTGCAGAATATGCTTACAGGTTCATTATGATGAGATTTAAAGAATCCAACAATTTACCCGCTGAATATGGCGCTTTTATATGGCCAAACAGAACACCCAAATTTGCAAAAAATAGACAAGAACTGTGGATGTGGTTGGACGAAGCAATTAGACAAAAACAACCTATTTGACAACCATCGGTAGACAATTTTCTTTCTTGCGCTCGCGAATACCATATTGTATCCCGACTACCGTCGGGATGATAAACCTATTAAATTATAAAAAACAACTTTGAGCTACAATAGTTAATATGAGTACCAATTATAAAAATATTAATAAAGTATCAAAAGATATTAAGAATTTTAGTTGGGCAGGAAAAAGTAAAGCCATCAAGACCGTATTAATTCCAAGCAAGGCGACACTTAAGCCAGCCAAAGGCGAAAGTATTAAATTTGACGAGAGCGAAAATATGATTATTGAGGGCGACAATCTTGAAGTATTAAAGCTTTTTCAAAAAAATTATTTTGGACAAGTGAAAATGATATATATCGATCCGCCATACAACACCGGCGGAGACTTTGTTTACCACGATGATTTTAAATCCCCAATTAACAGCTATTTTAAGCAAACAGGACAATTGAATGAAGAAGGAAATAAAACAGATACCATTAATCGTGAAACTAATGGTAGATATCATAGCGATTGGTTATCAATGATGTATCCACGATTGAAACTAGCCTGGAATCTACTGAAAGATGATGGGGTTATTTTCGTCAGTATTGATGATAATGAAATCCAAGGCTTGCGACTGATTATGAATGAAATATTCGGTGAAGAAAATTTTATTGACTGCATAATATGGAAAAAAAGATATGGTGGGGGTTCAAAGGAAAAATACCTGGTTACTGTTCATGAATACGTTTTATTTTACGCTAAACAGATTAACCAAATAAATAATATTGAAGTACCCGTTAACGAGGAATCTATTAAACGCTACTACACACATAAAGATGAGAACTTTTCATTAAGGGGACCATACAGAATGGTTGTGGAGCAAACAAAAGGTTGAAGACACATTAAAATTCGGTGAATTGGAATTTAACAAGACAAAACAAGGGTGGGTTATCAGTACTAAACAATACTTAAAAGATAGAAAAGGAATTGTTAGAAAAACAAAAGCATTCTCGCTTATAGGTGATATTTATACAGAACATGGTACAGAAGAAATTATTACCCTACTGGGAAATGGACGCATATTTCCATATCCTAAGCCATCAATATTTATCGAGAGACTTCTCGAAATAGGTTCCGACAAAAACGATCTCATACTCGATTTCTTTGCAGGCTCCGGAACAACAGCTCACGCAGTAATGGCACAAAACACAAAAGATGGAGGAAATCGAAAATTTATTTTAGTCCAATTGCCAGAACCAACATCGCCTGACAGCGAAGCGTACAAGGCGGGGTACAAAACTATTGCCGACATTACCAAAGAAAGAGCTCGAAGGGTAATTAAAGGATACGGTGACAATCCAAAGCCAATTAATAATGGTTTCAAGGTATTTAAACTCGCACCATCAAACTACCCAGATATTAGTTACGAATTTGATCCGTCGAAAACAGAAGAAGAAAATCAAAAATCATTTTCCGAATATTTGACTAGAGCTCAACAAACATCACTTCTCGATAAATCTATCGAACCAATCAATATTGTTTATGAGAACATCGTTAAAGAAGGTTTTTCTCTTAACTCAAAAATTGTCGAAAGCAGTGTTGACGGTAACCACCTATTTATTGTGACTGACGGAGAATCATTAGCCTTAACTTGGGACTAAAAACAATTTAATCATGATGAAATTTAAGTTTGACCCAAACCAAGAATTCCAACTCGACGCCATTAATTCGATAGTTAATATCTTTGAGGGTCAAGCAAAAATAGACGGTCACAACTTCTCTAGTCAAAGTTTGCTTGGAATCTATGCCAATCAACTTTCCATCGATGACGACACAGTTTTGGCCAATGCCAGAAAAATCTATGAAATCAATAAGATCGGTAACGGTGGGATAGTGGAGGATTTCGATTTTTCAGTAGAAATGGAAACAGGTACTGGTAAAACATACGTATATTTGCGGACAATATTCGAACTTAATAAAAAATTTGGATGGAAAAAGTTTATTATTCTTGTACCTTCGGTGGCTATTCGTGAAGGTGTAATTAAAACACTGGAACTAACCAGAGCCCACTTTCGAGAAATATACGACAATATCCCATACACCTATTGCGAATATCAATCCAAAAATCTTTCCCAAGTCAAACATTTCGCTGACAGTAATAATTTGGAAATAATGATAATGACAGTTGGGGCTTTTAATAAAGACGCCAATGTACTTTATGGAGAACGAGATCAAATGCAGGGCGAGCAACCCATTACTTTTATTCAAAAAACCAGACCAATTCTAATTCTGGATGAGCCCCAAAATATGGAAGGTGAAGCTACCAAGGAAAAACTAAAACAATTTAACTCACTTTTTCGACTCCGCTACTCTGCCACCCATAAAAACCCCTATAGTCTCATGTATCAACTAACAGCGTGCGACGCCTATCAACTGGGTCTAGTTAAGAAAATTGAAGTGTATTCGGTCACCGATGACTTGTCGTTAAAAGAAATGATGATCTGGCTTTCAAGACCAGCAACAATTCCTACGAGGGTTATATTGTCGATGGCATGACCGTCGATAATTTCGATTTTGGAGTTCAAGGCTCAATAAAGTTTAAAAACGGTATATCTATTAAATTAGGACAAAATACCGGCAAAGAAAAAGAAGAAATAATGCGGGAACAGATTCGCCAAACAATTCGAATCCATTTTGCCAAAAAGAAAAAATTAGAGGAACAAAAAATTAAGGTTTTAAGCCTATTTTTTATTGACAAAGTTGATAACTATGTTAAAGAAGATGGAATAATAAGGCAAATATTTATCCAAGAATTTGAAACTATTAAAAAAGAATTTGGCTTTGATTTATCGGATGTCAATAAAGTCCACAGTGGCTATTTTGCCAAGAAAAATGATGAGTATTTAGAAAGGGAGAAAAGTATTGCGGAAAACCAAGAGGCATACGAATTAATCATGAAAGATAAAGAACGTCTACTGTCTTTTGACGAACCGACTGAGTTTATTTTCTCTCATTCAGCCTTACGAGAAGGATGGGACAACCCCAACGTATTTAATATCTGTACCCTAAATGCCACTACTTCAATTACGAAAAAGAGACAAGAAATTGGGCGAGGGATGCGGATTTGTGTCAATCAAGATGGTGAGAGAGTGTTTAGTAAACAAGTTAATCTACTATCGATTATCGCTAATGAAAATTACGTTGATTACGTCTCTAGACTTCAGGGTGAATTTATAGAAGATGGAATTTATAAAGCTCCACCAGCCCCAGAAAACGCGAAAAAAAGCTACAAAGTTATCCTAAAGCCAAATTTTGACCAAGATGAAAATTTTAAAAATCTATGGGAAAAGATATCAAAAAAGACAAGATATATTGTTTCGGTCGATACTCCAAAACTAATCGAAGAGTGTACCAAACGTATTGGCAAAGAAATTAACTTGCAAAAACCAAGGATAAAAACTGAGCGAGTAGGGTTAGATATTGCCAAACAAGGAATCGAAACCATAATAATTGGGGACGATTCGAGAGAATTTACCGACAGTGTTAGAAATTTCGATATAGTTGAAATTATCAAAAATGAAACCAAATTGACTCGGGGAACCGTTGCCTCAATTATTTTAGGTGTTAGTGATTTAAAATCATTTTTCAACAATCCAGAAAAGTTTGCTTTTGAATCCATCAGAATAATCAATGATGAATTAAATAAAAACTTAATTGAACAGATAAACTATGAATTATTGCCGGAAAAATACGATTTAAAGTACTTTGTTAATGAACATGGATACAAAGATTCAATTCAAAAAGTTGACCACTCAATCTACGACGCAATTATTTTTGATTCTGATATCGAAAAGAATTTCGCCATCAATCTTGATCAGGACGAAAAAGTGAAACTTTTCTTAAAGTTACCGGCTTGGTTCAAGATACCGACACCTATCGGCGACTATAATCCCGACTGGGCAATTGTAACCATCAAAAGAGATCTAGAGGGCAAGGAAACTGAAAAATTATATTTTGTGATTGAAACCAAGGGTAACCTTAATAATATGAGACCAAGCGAAAAGATGAAAATTGATTCCGCCAAAAAACATTTTGATGCCATTAGTGTTAATTACAAAGAAATCAGTAGTTATTCCCAATTCTTAGGTCTAATTCAAAATTAGAGTTTAAATCTAATTTTCTCTTTCTTCTTGAATTTAATTTTTGCCTCGTTAATTGATTCTTCGATTACTATAAATATCCTATCAATTTCATCGTCAGTGAAATCATACAATGCTCTATTTGAACAATGTGACAACACATTTATCGCGGTGAGAATTTTATTAGTTCGATTCTCAGCCATAATCTTAAATCTCTCTCTGGCAGAATCAAATTTAAGTCGTTTCATGAACGGTATTATATCAAAATATAACAATATTGTCTAATTTATCAACACTCTCACAAATCATACATTTCAAATGCAGAAATTAGGGCGAATATCTATTGTAAATATAGCGTCAAGGGTTTACAATTAAGTTAATAAAAAAGCCGCCCCGTGCAAGGTAACAGCTTTTTTACAAGGCACTTGACGCCTCTTATTAACATATTGTCAGGAAAGGAGAGAATTGTCAAACATATGGCAAACTCAGGTTTAAGTGGTCCATACACATTAACAGCGGAAAATATCGATTTAATTGTTGTATACAAATCTCCCGGGGCTTATGCTTTAGGACATTTAAATAGTGAAGGTGGATATATTATCGATTATGTAGGAAGGTCAGACAGTGATATTAATAATCGGCTTAAATCGTGGGTTAATAAAGGATACAACTCATTCAAATACGGATACTTTAATAGTCCACTATCAGCATTTGAAAAAGAATGCACACTTTACCACGATTTTGGGAACAACAGGAATAATAAAGAACATCCTGCACGACCAGTAAATTCTTATTGGTTGTGTCCAGTTTGTAGTTTTTTTAGATAAGTAGGTACAAAGCACATTAAAAATTTTTGCGTTTTCATCGAGCCGATATTTTTTCCGCAAAGCGGAATTATAAATAACGCGAACAGCTAGGCCCACCGGTGCGGGCGGTGGGCCGACGCTGTGAGCTCCAAGTTAATAATTATTCTTAAAAAACGTTCGAACTTCGTTATAACAGCTCACAAAATTTGAGTAACATATGAAAAAATTTATAATCTATTGTCGAAAATCGACAGACGAAAAAGACAAACAGGTTTTGTCCATCGAAGCCCAAATTGCTGAACTCACCGAATACGCCAAGCGAGAGCGACTCGAGATAGTTGAAGTAATAAACGAAGCCAAAACTGCAAAAGTCCCCGGACGAGAAATATTCAATCAAGTTCTAGCCAAAATCGAATCAGGCCAGGCCAACGCCATTTTATCGTGGCATCCCGACCGATTGGCTCGTAATAGTATCGATGGCGGAAAAATTATCTACTTGCTTGATACTGGCCACCTCGTCGACCTCAAGTTTCCTTCCTTTTGGTTTGAAAATACACCACAAGGCAAATTTATGCTCTCGATAGCTTTTGGCCAGTCCAAATATTATGTCGATAATTTATCCGAGAATGTTAAACGAGGCAATCGACAAAAAATTAGAAATGGCGTATGGCCTAACAAAGCACCAATTGGCTACGACAACGACAAACTGACAAAATCAATTCATCTAAATCCAGAAAAAGCAAAAGCAGTCAAAAAAGCTTTCGAAATGTTTGTAGCAGGCCAAACTTTTACACAAATATCCTCGTTTATGGCTAAATGTGGCATCACCAAAGGCAATGGTAAACCAAAGTCTATTAATCAAATCAGGCGAATGTTGTGTAAAAAGTTTTACATCGGTATTCTCGATTATGGTGGTGAGAAATCCAAAGGTATTCATAAATGTTTTATTGACCGAAAGCTTTTTGACCAAGCCCAAGAACGACTCGAGTATATAAATCACCCACGACCTCACGGACATTATTTTGCTTTTTCAGGATTGATGAAATGTGGGGAGTGTGGCGCATCTATCACTGCCGAAACAAAAACTAAACATTATCTGCGCACCAATCGCGATGCCACCTACACCTATTATCGCTGTACTAAAAAATTAAAAACTTGCGCTCAACACTATATTAACGAATCAAAATTAGTTGATCAGGTGGCTAGTCTGGTCAGTCTCACCTCACTCCCCACAATTTGGGCTAAACAATGGCAACAATGGCTAGAACGAGACAGAATATCAGAAGAGCAATCTGGGGTACAAAACCTGTTGTCTTTGGATAATGACATTCAAACAATTGACCTAAAAATGGGCAAACTACTTGACGCGTATTTGGACGACACTATCGAAGAAAGTATTTACAAAAACAAAAAGAATCAATTGTTTGAAGAAAAATTAAAAATGGAGGAGAAAAAAGTCAAAACTAACGATTACGGTTCGAGTTGGCTCGAACCTTTTTCTGAATTTATTATTGGCGCACAGAATGCGCCAAATCGCGCGCGCAAAAAAGAAAATTTGAGTCGACTCTCGTCGACTCTAAAAAATATCGGCTCGAACTTATTTTTGAAGGATGGAGAACTGGTAATCGATTTAAAAAAGCCGTTTGCGACGCTTCGCGCGGCCGCACTCGCGCGGCGTCTCGTACCTTGCCCTGACGCGAATTCCCAATGTGTGACTCCGGAGGGAGTCGAACCCTCGATTACCTGGATGAAAACCAGGTGTCCTAGGCCACTAGACGACGGAGCCGGCAAATTTCCTCATATTATCTCATATTTACTCTAATCTGCGGTATCATCAATTGCAATGGAAAACACCAAATCCCTTAAAACCATCTTCAAAAACACCCTTTGGTGCCTGAAATTAATCTACAAAAGCAATCGAGTCCTCTTTATTGGCGTTTTTGTTTTTGGTATTTTTGTGTCCATCGTTCCTTTTTTCCAAAATCGGATCTTTTCGGAGCTTATTGATAGTTTGGTTTATGGTCAAAGCTACTGGATTTCTACCTTACTTCTTTTCTCCGGTATTTTGGCCCTAAACTCTGTCTTTTTTTATCTTCAAAGCCAGTTTAGCCGGGTTCTAGATATCCAGCTTCAAGCCTATCTTCGCAAACTTTTTATTAACAAAGTTACCACCCTCGATTATCAGCATCTGGAAGGCAAAGATACCAGCAATCTTATTTCCAAGGTCGATGAAGAATTTGGCTGGCGCATCCGCCAAACCCTCTCCGACGCTAATAGTATATTTACTAGTCTCATAAGTCTTTTGGCAGTTTCTGCTATCCTCATTCCCAAATTTCCCCTTCTTTGGTCTATTATTTTTCTAAGCCAGGTTCCTCAATATTTTTTTCAAAGATACTGGGTTCAGAAAGATTGGCAGATTCACGAAAAAAATAGCGACAAAACCAAACTGATGTGGGACCTTAATTGGCAACTTCGCCAAAAAAATTACATTGCCGAACTAAGAATTAACAGTGCCATTAAATATCTCTTTCAAAAGTTTGCCGATTCATGGGACTTTTTTGCCAACTCTCGTACCCAACTTCGGATTTCCCAAACCCCAACCGAATTCGGTCTAATTGCCCTTTCGACTTTAATCAGTGCCTTCTGTCTCTACACTTTAATTAACAGTACCCATTTAGGCTTAATCACTATTGGTCTTTTTACCTTTTATTTTCAATCAATTTCCGCCACCGCCAACTTTTTTCGGGGTCTGGTTTTCAGCTCCGTCAGTGTTACTGAAAATAGCTATCATATTGGCAATTTTAAAAAAGTATTGGGATTAATAAATACAATTAAAAGTGGTGTTAAAACCGTTTCCAAACCTCATCCACCCAAAATTGAATTTAGAAATGTTTCTTTCAAATACCCTGAAACCAATCGCTATGTTTTTCAAAACCTAAACCTAACCATCAACCCTCAAGAGGAAATAGCTATTGTTGGCCAAAACGGTGCCGGTAAAAGTACCCTGATTAAACTTCTCTGTCATTTTTACGAACCTAGTTCCGGCCAAATTCTGATAAATGGCACCGACCTTCGATTATTAAAACTTGATAGTTGGTACCGCCAACTTTCATTTTTGGCTCAGGAGTTTAATAGTTTTTACAACCTCACTTTAAGGGAAAGTATATTTCTTGGGCACCCTCAAAATCCAAGCGACCAAAAGATTTTAGAAGCTCTGAACCTTGCCGACGCCTCTTTTATAAAAAGATATTCCCGGGGGTTGGACACTCCCATGAGTCTTCGCTACGGTGGCGAAGAACCTTCTTGGGGACAGTCCCAGAAACTAGCCATAGCCAGAGTTTTTTATCGGGATAGTCCAATAATAATTTTAGACGAACCCACCGCCTCCATTGATGCTGTCTCCGAAAGTAAAATCTTTTCCCGTCTTTACAAAACTGTCAAAAACAAAACTCTGATTATTGTCTCCCACCGCTTTTCTACTGTCCGAAACGCCCAGAGGATCTTAGTCATCAACCAGGGTAAGATCGTCGAACAAGGGACCCACCAGGAGCTTCTAGGCCTAAAAGGACTCTACTCCCGATCCTTTAATCTCCAAGCCAAAGGTTATACTCAAGAATAATATGCTCTACATTTTTCATGGTGATGATCTTTTCCACAGCCGCGAGGCCCATCAGAACTTTTTAGATCAACTCAAAGATAAGGAAATTATGCGCCAGGAATCCAAAGACTTTAATTTTGACAAACTCAATCTCTTTGTTAATTCTCCCTCGTTGTTTCAAAACGCTCGGGTTCTGGCTCTCTATAATCCTTTTTCCTTAACTAAAGGTCAATTAGAAAAATTATCTTCTTTGATAAAAGAGAACCAATATGTGGACACCATCATCTGGCAGGACCGACCCCTCCGTCAAAATGAAATTTCTCTTTTTGGATCCGCTAAAGTCCAAAAATTTCCCCTCGATAAGAAACTTTTTTCTTGTTTAAATTCACTTAAACCCAGAAACCACCGTTCTTTTGCCGAAATTTACTTAAAAGTTGTTAAACAGGAACCATTTGAACTCGTTTTTTTCTGGTTTAAAAACCGCCTTCGCCAAAACCTTTCCTCTTTTTCTCCCTTTCCTCCCGAAAAACTCAAGTTGTGCTATTTATCCCTAATTGATCTTGACTATCAAATCAAAACCGGCACACTGGTTGAAACCAAAGAAAACGCCCTCCTCAATCTCCTGTTTAATCTGATGTCTTAGTATCACCTCTCCTTTTCTGCTATTATTTTCTAATGTCCCAAAAAATTCTCAAGCCCTGGGGTTTTGAAATTCTGGTCGCCACTACCTCTCTTCCTTATGGTGGCAAAATCTCCTTTACTCGGGCCGGAAAGCGCTGGTCGCTTCAATATCACGACCAAAAAATAGAAACCCTGGTTCTTCTTTCCGGTCAAGCCAACCTCAGTCTCGGTCCGGATCAAAATTCGCTGGTAACCCTCCCCATGGAACCAAGCCAAGAATACACCATCAAACCTTCAACTATTCACCGCTTTCAGGCTATTACTGATTGTGTAACCGTTGAGTTTTCCACTCCGGAAATCGGCACCACCTTCCGCCTTGAAGATGACTACTCCCGCCCAAACGAATCAGACGCTACTAGATTATTACCCGGCCGTGGCTGGCAGCCACTAAAATAATATGAAAACTCCTGCCCTTATTTGGTTTAAGGATATTAAGTTTGAAGATGTCGCCACCGTTGGTGGTAAAGGTGCCAATTTAGGAGAAATGTATAGTCTCGGTATTCCCGTTCCCAATGGTTTTGTGGTCACGGCTCGTACCTATTTTGATTTTATTGCCAAAAACAATCTAAAACCTCAAATAAAAAATATCCTTGACTCTGCCAACGTTGATCACCCCGACGAGCTTCTCTCCGCTTCCAAAAAAATCAAAACTATTATCAAAAAAGCTCCAATTCCCGACACGGTCGCTATTGAAATAATGAGTGCCTATAAAAAACTGGGAAGTTTTGGTGGCCTAAGGGACTTACCCGTAGCAGTCAGATCTTCAGCTACCGCCGAAGATAGTATTGACGCTTCTTTTGCCGGTCAACAGGAAACCTTTCTTAATGTTATTGGGGAAAGTAATGTGTTAAATCGCGTCCGCGATTGTTGGGCCTCACTTTTTACTCCCCGTTCTATTTTTTATCGGGTCAAAAAGAAATTCGATCATTTCCAGGTTGGGGTAGCCGTCCCGGTTCAAAAAATGGTTCAAAGCGATATCTCCGGTATCATGTTTACCGTCAACCCGGTTTCCAATACCAAAAACGAAATCGTCATTGAAACCATTTGGGGTCTGGGTGAATACATTGTTCAGGGCATTACTACTCCGGATCAACATATAATTAACAAGTCGACCTGGGAAATCCAATATAAAAATTCCACCCCCCAAGACCGACAATTAGTTAAATCGGAAAACGAAACTCATGAAGCCGAAGTTCCCAAATACAAACAAAATAAATTTAAAATAAATGATGAGACAGCTATAAAAATTGCCAGAATCGGCCAAAAACTCCACAACCATTACGGTAAGGCTCAAGATATCGAATTTGCCATTGAAAAAGGTAAACTATTTATTGTCCAAACCAGACCCATCACCACTCTGGGTTCTGGTGACAATCAAAAATCAATTGAAGTTTCCGAAGCTCCGTTTCTTCTAGTTTTGTCCCGGCTATGAAAAAAGTATCGGGAATAATTACTGATAAGGGTGGTCAAACATCTCATGCCGCTATTGTTTCCCGGGAATTAGGAGTTCCCTGTGTCGTTGGCACCAAAACTGCCACCAAAGAATTTAAAGAAGGGGACATAGTCACCTTAGATGGTGCCAGTGGCCGAATTTGGAAAGGTGATCAAACCCCAACCTTCCCTCAATTAAAAAATATTCCCTCGGTTGATAAAAATCTTAAAACTGCCACCAAACTCTATGTTAATTTAGGTGAACCGGAACTAGCTAAAGATATCAGTCAAAAAAACGTTGACGGTGTCGGACTCCTTCGGGCCGAGTTTATGATGGCCAACATCGGTACCCACCCCAAACGAATGATTTCCGAAGGCCGAGAAAAAGAATACATTGAAACCCTAGCTAAGGGAATTACTGAATTTTGCAAAAACTTCAACCCCCGACCGGTGATTTACCGAGCCACCGATTTCAAAACCAATGAATATCGATATCTTCGCTTTGGCAAACTTTATGAACCGGAAGAACCTAATCCTCTTTTGGGTTTCAGAGGTGCCATTCGTTACATCAATTCCCCTGAAGTTTTTCAAATGGAGCTTGAAGCTATTAAAGTCGTCCGTAACCGCTTTAACCTAAAAAATCTTTGGTTAATGATTCCTTTTTGCCGAACCCCAAATGAACTTTTTGAGGTCAAAAAAATTGTTTCCAGTGCTGGTCTCATGCGTAGTCCCAGTTTCAAACTATTCATGATGGCCGAGATTCCCAGCAATGTTATCTTGCTGGATAAATTTATCGATGTCGGTATCGACGGAATTTCTATAGGCAGCAACGATTTAACCATGTTGACCCTGGGTCTTGACCGCGATAATTCTGAAGTCGCCAAAGGTTTTAGTGAGATGGATCCTTCCATACTTTGGAGTTTAAAAAGATTGGTCACTAAAGCCAAAAAACGGGGGATTTTGGTCTCTATCTGTGGCCAAGCTCCCAGTAATTATCCGGAATTAGTTGAAAAATTAGTTAAATGGGGGGTCAGCAGTATTTCCGTCTCCCCCGATGCTATCACCCGCACCCGGGAAATTATCTCCTGGGCCGAAAAAAGAAAAATATCCTCTAAATAAAAACTACTACTACTTCGCCTCTGACATCACCATCCATTCCATTCTTTACCTCTTCAAACTTCTTGGTCATTTCCCGGCAAATCCGAATCTGTACTTCTTTTCCGTAAGTTTCCTTAATCTCACCCACTAATTTTTCCAGTCTATTTGGTGATTCGTACACCACCTTGACTCCCTCAACCATTTTATATTTTTCCAATATTTTCTTTCTTTCCCTGTCTTTTTTTGGTAAAAATCCCAGAAAAGAAAATCTCTGCATCGGCAACCCGGATAAAATTAAAGCATTAATCACGGCACTGGCTCCAGGAATAGCTGTATATTTTAATCCCAACTCCTGGCATTTTTTAACCAAAAGCCAGCCTGGATCAGAAAGCAGGGGAGTGCCAGCATTGGTTACCAGTCCTACTTCCAAGCCCTCTTTTAACCACTCAATCACTTGAGGTATTTTTTGTCTCTCCACCTCGTCATAAAATGACACCAATTTAATATTGTTTTTTATTTTCAGTTCTTTTAAAAGAATCCCGGTTTTTCTGGTGTCCTCGCACAACAAAATGTCCACCATTTCCAAAGTTTCAATAGCCCGCAAGGTTATATCCCCCAAGTTCCCGATTGGTGTGGAAATTATATATAACATATCCAATTTTTAATTTTTAATTCGAAATTTTTAATCAAATTAAATTATAAATTTTTAGACTTTGAACTTAAGGCAATTTTACTAAAAATCAATGTCAATTCTTTGCACTCCTTCCATAATACCCTTACTTCATCCTTAGTCTTTTCATCAACCACTCCCGCTAGTAATTGTAGCCAATACATTGTTTCCTTTGCTTCACGCTTACAAATATGAATTTTTGATTTAAAATCAACTCTGCTCGTCGCCCCATTAGCTTCAAAATAATTTGCCCCAACACTTGTTCCCGACCTTAATAATTGTTTTACAATATTTTCATTAATAATTTCATTTTTTATCCCTCGACACAATTTTATCAAGGTTTCCGAAAATGCTACAGACCTTTCTTCCAAATCATACGGCATATCTGTAATTTAGAATTGAATTTGAATAAAAATTAAAAATTTCAAACTAAAAATTTCTTAATTGAACTGTCTAATTACTGCCACTACCCGGCCTTTTATTTCTACATCCGTCACATACATCGGTGCCATGGTCGAATTGGCTGGCTGTAAACGAATCCTGCTAGCTTCCCGATAATAACGCTTCAAAGTGGCAAAACCGTTTCGTAAAACCGCGACCACAATATCGCCATTTTTGGCCTCTTTTTGCTCTTTTACCACCACATAATCGCCACTTAAAATCCCATCATCAATCATCGAATCTCCTTTTGCTTGCAACACAAAAGATTTTCCCTTTGAGGCCAGGGCTGAATTAACTATCAGGGTCGCGTTTGGGTCAGTATATGGTTCCAGTGGAGCCCCGCAGGCAATAAATCCCAACACCGGTAGTTCCACTTGTCCATCACGACTCCTCTTTTCTTCATCGTTCTCAAGTATTTCAATTCCCCGAACCGCTCCCCGGTAGCGTCGAATTAGACCCTTCTTTTCCAAAACCGCTAGGTGTTCATGAACAGTGGCGAGTGATGATAATCCCAAATTTTGGGCAATTTCTGTTAAAGTTGGAGCATAACCATATTTGTCAATCGAAGAACTGATTAAATCCATTATTTCCTTTTGACGTCGATACACTGTGGCCGGCATAAAGAAATGATACACGAACAATACCCGAAGTCAAGCACCATCATGCTACCATTTATTCATGTTTTGGATTCTTCTTGGTTTGTTCTTTTTTTCCAATCTGTCTTCAGCTAACGCTATCGACGAATTTACCGTCAAACAAAACATTGATTACACCGTCAACCAAAGAGGTGACAGTGAAGTTCTCCATCAAATAGAAATTACTAATAACTTTTCTCAGCTCGTCCCCAAAGAATACTCCTTCTCGCTTTATGGCCTAAATCCTCTCGACATTCAAGCTTCTGACTCTTCCGGTCCAATAATTGTTTCTACCACGGTTTCTTCCACTGATACCCAAATTAAACTCAACCTCCCCCGTGCTCAAGCCGGTAAAAATCAAGTTACCGCTTTTTCCATTCGCTACCGTCTTTCCGGCTTGGCCACTACTAAGGGCAAGACCTGGGAAATTACCCTACCTCAATTCCAAAGTAGTTTAAAAAGTAACTTAACGGTTAATTTAAAAGTTCCGCTATCTTTTGGCTATCTGTCCTTCAATCCCAAGGATAGTACTATAAAAAACGACTCTCTTTACTCACTTATTCGTCTGGAAAAATTCGATCCGGCTCAAAAAAATGTTTTTATTTTTGGCAATATCCAACTCTTCGATTTCAGTCTAAAATATTACCTCGAAAACCAAAACTCAATTGCTTCTCTCATCCCCATCTCCATCCCCCCGGATACATCTGGTCAAAAAATAATTTTTACTAAAATCAA
>Ga0075681_126_pt1 | contig 17236 bp, 16 predicted proteins | sample RifGroA2_FD_68250 | JGI IMG/M metagenome (GOLD analysis project Ga0075681, IMG submission 68250) | Microgenomates bacterium GW2011_GWA2_40_6
CGACAGAGGCGACATAACCAAATCAACCGGAGTACCATCGGCCAGACGCGGCATGTCATATGAGGGCATGATCCGACAAATAACTCCTTTGTTACCATGGCGGCCGGCAATTTTGTCACCCTCTTGAATCCGGCGGATCTGGGCTACATAAACTTTGACGACTTTATTTACACCCGGATCAAGTTCGTCGCCTTCGTTTTTATCTAATACATCAATTTTGATAATGACACCACCCTCACCATTAGGGACTCGGAGCGACGTGTCTTTTACTTCCCGAGCTTTTTCGCCAAAAATAGCCCGCAGAAGTCTTTCTTCGGCAGTTAATTCCTTTTCACCCCGAGGCTCAACTTTACCTACTAAAATATCGTTTGGACCAACGGCAGCGCCAATCATGACGATGCCATCTTCGGTTAATTTGGCCAGCTCGGCTTCAGAAACATTGGGGATATCTTTAGTTAACTCTTCACTACCTAATTTGGTTTCTACCACATTGGCCTGATATTCATAAATTTGAACACTAGTTAACACATCCTCTTTGACCAAACGATCAGATATTAAAAAAGAATCTTCATAACCTAAACCGTCAATTGAGGCGTAAGCCACTAAAAGATTACGACCAATGGAAAGCTCACCTTCATGTGTGGCCGGACCGTCAGCGATGACTTCACCTTTTTTAACCTTGTCGCCAACATCGACCAGTACCCGATGGTTATAACAAGTACCATAGGGAGAAGTTCTGACAAACTTCTGGGTTTCATAAGTAAGATCATCGACAACAATTTTCCCGGCGTCAACATATTTGACCGTGCCGGACTTGAGGGCGACAATGGAACGGTCCATGGCTGAAGCAATGGTGGTTTCCATACCGGTACCGACAATTGGGGCTTCGGTGGTGATAAGCGGTACGGCCTGAGTCTGCATGTGAGAACCCATTAGGGCTCTGGTGGCATCATCGTGATCAATAAAAGGAATTAGGGAAGCGGAGGTACCGACAATTTCGTTGGGAACCATATCAATATATTCAACCAACTCCAGTGGACCCTCGATGAATTCGCCCTGAAAACGGAGAGGCACCCAGTCCTGATTAATAATTCCCTTAGAATCGATTTTGATACCCAGGTGGGTAGTTCGATGGTTAAATTCATCGTCGGCATCAAGATAGACAATATCATTGCTGACTTTGAATATTTTTCCGGTTTTTTCAACTTTTCTGAAAGGGGCTAAAATAAAACCGTATTTGTCAATTTTGGCATAGAGAGCCAGATAAGTAACCAAACCGATGTTGGGACCTTCAGGAGAACGGACAGTGCAAATCCGACCATATTGAGAACCATGAACGTCGCGAATAGAAAAGGCGGCCCGTTCACGGGTTAAGCCACCAACGCCAACCACGGTAACACGCCGTAACAGATCAAGCTCGGAAAGAGGATTAGTCTGATCAAGAATGGCGGATAATTGGTTGCTTCTAAAAAAAGTATTGAGAGAGGAAATTAAGGGCTGAGGATTGATCATTTGGGAAGGTTGGGGTTTTTCTTTGGTAGAAATAAGACTCATTCTTTCCTTGACCATCCGCTCAAATCTGGCCATGGCGGGACGGAGAGCCACCTGGGCCACAATTTCACCACAGCGCCGGAGACGGCGGTTACCCAGCGAATCAATGTCGTCAAAAATTCTTTTGTCATCTTTTTGAAGCTTGACAAGGTGTTTAACGGTGGCCAGTAAATCTTCATTTTTTAAGACCCAATTACTTTTATCAGTATCACTGAAATCAAAACCAAATTTTTTATTGACTTTATGGCGGCCAACATTACCCAGTTCGTAGGTACGAAGATCAAAAAAACGTTCCTGAAAAAACTTTTGGGCATTTTCCAAAACAACCGGTTCACCGGGACGGAGTTTCCGATAAAATTCAAGAAGGGATTCTTCCTGGGTTTTGGTGGCGTCAGCGTGGAGAGTGGCTTCAATAAAGGGACCAAGTTCGGCTATAATTTGTTTGTCAGAAAAGGCAGTGGCTGCCCGAAGAATTACAGTGGCGGGTACTTTCTTTTTACGATCGATACGAGCAAAGATGACATCTTTTTTACCGACAAAGAATTCCAGCCAGGAACCACGGACAGGACGGATTTCAGCATTGCAAAGAGTTTTACCGGTAGCGGGATCAGTGGTGCCGGTAAAATAAACACCGGGGGAACGGACTAGCTGGTTGATAACTCCCCTCTCAATACCATTAATAATAAAGGTAGCCTGAGGAGTCATGGCCGGAAGGTTAAGTAAAAATACCTCTTCTTCTTTGACTAAACCGGTGCGTTTATTAGTTAATCGGGCCTTGATGATAACAGGAAGGGTGTAATTTAAACCCTTTTGGCGGGCTAGGGCCGGAGTAACATTGACTTTATCAAAGGAAACATCACCCAATTCCAAAACCCAGTTGTTGCCGGTATAGTCAGAGATTGGGGAAACGGAATGAACGGTATCAATTAAATCTTTTTTTAGAAATTCTGCCCAAGACTCTTTTTGAACAGCCAATAAGTCTAGTTGAGGAATGTCCGGATAAATTTTACCCCAGTTGATTCTTTTGGCGGAAGGCATCAAATAGTTTGATAAGTATTGCTAACAGACGAGTTATGTACCAACCGCTCGCCGAATGTGGAACATTATATACGCATATTTTACGCAGTGCAAGAAGATGATTTTTATAGGGCGGCGCCCTTAAAATCAGGACAATTGACCCGATACCAATTTATGGCCTCGGAGGTGCATTCGTATTTAACACCGGCATTTAAACTGGGCAGACAATCCACCCAGCCACTTTCGGGACAGATATAAATATTATTTTCGAGGGTAATGGTGGGAGTGGGGGTAAATGTTGATTGATTTTGGGTTTTAGGAAAAAGTAAAAGAAGAACAGCCACAGAAAGAATTACTACCATGGCGGCGAGAGGGGTAATTAAATGGTTTGATTGATTCATATTTTAAGGTCGATATTGTTCGCTTATACTGACTACGTTTTTATTTTTGTCGAAAGTAAACCAGAACAAAATATCTTTGGTGGGGTAATTGCCGGGAGGATTGGTAACTAAATTTGTAAATTCTTGTAGAGAAATCGCTTCATTGAAGTTGAAGTTACCGTCTAAGGCGTAACTTTTTGTACTGACGTCAATTTTTACATTTGATGATACTGGAATGTCCTGAAACTGGGCATTATCATTAATAACCTTGTAACCGTTAAGACAAACTTCAGTTGATGGACAGGGGCTAATCCATTGAACATAATCAACAGTTAAATATGTTTGAATGTTTTTGGTAAAAAGTTTTTTGATATAGCCGATTTGTTTCAATGTGGAAACAGGGGAAATAGTTTTGGTGGGGGTGAGTTTAGTGGAGGGGGTGGCTTCACAGGCAATTTCAGTACAAATGATAAGCTGATCGGGTTGACAGACGCAGGTATTGCAACCATCGGCGGCCGGAAAAGATTCGCCGACTTGATAGGTTTTCTCGTTTAATTCGCAAACCGTTACTGATTGGGTCTCAGTGGGAACAGGGGTGGGAGAAGGAATAGCAGTGGATGGTTGACTTTTGGAAAAACTATAAACAATAGCCACTGCTACGGCCAAAAAAGTAAGTAGTGAAAAATAAAAAAGAATTTTAAAGAAAAGAGGTGATGAGGGTGTGGAAACAGGCGGGGGAACTATTTCCGGAGGTAGAATTGTGGGCTCGAAAGCGGGTAGAGTTGACGGAGGTGGGGGTGAAATTGGAGGACTTTGATTTAGAGCCTGCGCGTATTGATCAAGCAGAGCCTGATATTGTTTTTGAAGTTCGTCATTGTCACTAGAATCGACCATGTGATAACTATGGCATGAAAAATCACGACTTGCAAGTAAATTGGAGAGAGCTTATGATTTATTTATGAAGAAAATTTTGTTGTTGGTAATGGCAATATTTTTTTTAACAGTTTCCGAAGCATTGGCAGCCGGTTTTAACTTAAAATCGATTGGGAATGTAAGTACTGACGAGATTGGGTGTTTACACCGACAACTACTTTAACTGACGGTGATCATTTGGTGACACTGACCAGTAGTGGCAGTGAAATTAAATTTACCTTGACTATCGGAGCCGGAAATGTTGATTGGAACGCGGTGCAAGCGGGAACAGGAGAAGCACTGCCGACAGTGGGAATAGCCTGGCCGACAATGGCACTTTTGGGAATGGCGGTATTTTTCCTTCTGAGTGGAGCTCGGGTGATAAGATAGCCTGATGGCAAAAGTTTTTATTAAAACCTTTGGGTGTGTTCAAAACGAGGCGGATTCGGAAAGAATTAAGGCGTATTATTGGGAAAAAGGTGACAAACTAACGGATGACTGGAAAGAAGCAGACACGGTAGTGATTAATAGTTGTGTGATTCGGGAATCGGCGGAAAATAGAGTTTATGGACTAATAAATAAAATTACGGATTACAAATTACGAATTACGAATTATAAACCAAAGATTATATTAACCGGATGTCTGGTGCCAATTGTGAAAAAGAAAATAACGGGGGTGGACGAGATGTTGCCGATAAAAAATATTAGTTTTGACATAGAACCTCTGAGAAATAATAAGAAGGCAGCGATGGTTTCCATAAGTTCCGGTTGTGACAATTATTGCTCCTATTGTATAGTCCCCTATTCTAGGGGCAGAGAAATTTCCAGAAGCGTGGTAGAAATTTTAACGGAGATTGATAAAGCGATAGAAAAAGGATTTAAGGAGGTGGTATTGATTGGCCAAAATGTAAATTCGTACAATCCCTCTAAATCTCCCTTTGACAAGGGAGACTTTCCAATGCTACTGGAAGCGGTGGCACAGAAAAAATTAGAAAAAGTGTCGTTTATCAGCAGCAACCCCTGGGACTTTTCAGATGAACTGATTGACGTGATTGCTAAATATAAAAACATTGATCGGTTAATTCACCTGCCGTTTCAATCCGGAGATGATGAGATATTAAAAAAGATGAACCGGCATTACACCCAAAAGGATTATCTGAAACTGGTAGCCAAAATCAAAAAGATAATTCCGGATGTTAGATTCTCAACAGACATTATTGTCGGATTTTCAGGGGAAGATGAGGTGGCTTTTCAAAACACCGTTTCGGTCTGTAAAAAGGTCATATTTGATATTGCTTATATAAACAAATACAGTCCCCGGCGGGGAACGGTCTCGGCTAATTTATTTAAAGATGATGTACCGATTGCCGAAAAGAAGAGACGATGGGTGGTGCTAAACGAATTGGTAAATAAAAAATTAAAGTAAGTCGTGGGTTGCCAGATAGCGGTGGGCCAGGAAAATGACGGCGGTTTGCTCAGCACTTTTGATGAGACATGAAGGAGTACCGAGCGAATTGATGATTTCCGAAAATGGATGTTTTTCAACTGTTATGTCGTAATATTTCTCAATATCAGCATCGAAAGCGGGAGGAGAAAAATATTGACAATCATGGGCCAAAAATACTTGAGCGGAATGTTTGACTTCATTTGGAAGATCATAAAAAGTACCTAAGCTGATAAGGTTTTCCGACTTGTATCCAGTCTCCTCAAAAAGCTCTCTTTTGGCAGCGGACAAAGATTCTTCGTTTAGTTCAATTCCTCCGGCCGGATTTTCATAGGTATAGTCATTAAAGGTATAACGAAACTGGCGGACTAAAATTAAATTTTTGTCAGTATCAAGAGCAACGATAACTACACCCGGATGAGATTCAAGATAGGCCCACTCACAGTGGACACCATCAAACATTTCCAACTTTTCGACTATGAATTTTTTACCATATTTATCAAACAAAACTTTTTGTGACAATAGTTTGGCGAGTCTAATCATTTTAGGTATTTGGCAATGTTGGCATTGTGGTCGACCAGGGTGGCGGCAAAATGCATGAGACCGTCGTGACCGGAAATATAATAAAGATTTTCGGAAGAAATGGGACTTTGGGCGGCAAAAAGAGAGTCAAGGCCGGGGTTACAGATAGGTGAGGGAGGCAGACCACGATTTTGATAGGTATTAAAAGGTGAGTCAATTTGAAGATCGGTTTTGGATAGAGGCAACCAATATTTAGTAGGTTTAGTAATAGTATCCCGACCATATTGGACGGCCGCATCGACCTGAAGAGGCATGCCGATTTTAAGGCGGTTAATTAAAACCGCGGCAACTTTTTGTTTGTCAATTTTAGTTTTAGCTTCACGCTCGAGAAGAGAGGCCAAGGTGACAATTTCCGACAAATCTTGACTTTTAATATTTAAAGATTTTATTTTTTGATCAAAGTTTTTGGAAATCATGGCCACAATTTCTTCGGGGGTAAAATATTCAGGAATTAGGTAACTGTCAGGGAAAAGATAGCCTTCTTTGCCACTAGTGGCTGGAACTAAGTTGTCTTTGGTGAATTCCTCGAGGCGCTGTCCCGGAATAATTTTAAACCAATAGTCAGTTGATCCACCACTGGTTAGTTTAGAGATTATGGTTTTAACATCCCAAGAAGAAGCAATTTCAAACTTACCGGCTTTAATATTATTTTTTTGACCACTTAAGGCCGACCAAAAAATAAAAATTAAAGGGCTTTTGATAAAGCGATTTTTACCCAAGCGGTTACTGATATCAACTACGCTTTCGCCCTGATTGATAACAAAAGCTTTAAGAGAAGAGTCGGAGGAAAAAGGTGAGGATAAATAGAATACGACCGAGATAGCGATGATAAGAATAAGACCAAAACTAACCAAAAGATAGCGCCACTTCATTAGACTTCGTCAAAAAGTGCCCGACGATAGCTACCTTTTTTGGGATCGTGAATAAAGATACGACCGCAGCGACAGGTAACAGTCGTCTGCCCCCGAACGTCTTGACGCTTGCCTTTGGATAGAGCTTCACCACAGCCGACACAGCGACCCTGGGAAAGAAGCCAAGCTTGAATAGGAGATATAAGATTTTTAAACACGGTTAATTATAACCCAGAGCCCGACCTAAAATCACAGCAGCAGAAAAAGAGTCGATATTGTTTTTAAAATCTGCCCTTTTTTTGGCTATATTTTTGTAAATGGAGCCAGCCTCAATAGTGGAAATTGACTCTTCGACTGTTTCGATGGGAACATTTATAGTGTTTTTTAAGTCTTTTATAAACTCAAGTGTTTTGGTGGCAATACGGCCTTCGGATAAGCCAATATAGATTTTTTGAATGTGATAACCGGAGATAATATTTTTTATTTTAGAAACAAGATTTTTATCGTTTAAGATTTGGGGAAGAGTAAAAATAATATTGTTTTGGGTGTAGGCTAGGCCGATACGCCTTGTACCGTAATCAATGGCAAGATAGTTATCCATAAGTGGTATCTTATTTTAACCGATGGAAGGATATAAATACTTATTAAGCTACAGATATGCCCTGATAATTCACGATCTAACGGTGGAGTTTGTTAAGAAAAATATTGATTATAAATCCAGAACTAAGGATCAGATGGAACAGGCGGCCAGATCGGGAAAACAAAACATTGTCGAAGGGGTTGGACAAAGCCAAACTTCAAAAAAAGGTGAAATAAAACTTTTGGGTGTCGCCAAGGCTTCTTTTGAAGAACTGCAAGCCGATTATGAAGATTATTTAAGACAACATCAAATGAATATTTATGAGAAGAAATCGCCGATTATCAGGAAATTTCAGGAAATTGCTTATTCTTTAAGTGACTTAAGAAACTATCCAATAATCCCGAAGCGGATGCAAATTTTCTGTTGACGTTGTGCCATATTGTTACCTACCTCTTGGAAAAACAGGTCAAAGCGATGATTGATAAGTTTGGCAGAGAGGGTGGTTTGACCGAAAAACTATATTGGAGCAGAAAAAACCAAAGTTAAATTTCGACAATTCGGGCTTTGATAATTAAACGACGCAAGTATGTGCCGGGTGGGGAACAAGTAATGAGAGTAAGGTAACGGCCATCAAAGTGTTGTTCCAAAACCGAAAGATCGGTAGGGGCTACCTCATACATTTCTTCAACTAAATAACGGTATTTAATATTGTCAAAATCGACAAAGATCTCGTCTCCCTGCTTTAGTTTGTAAAGAGTCGAAAAAATAGTTAAATATGATTTAGGATTAAAAAACTGGGGTAAGACTGAGTGCCCAAAAATTACCGAAGATCCGAGTTGTCCCGGAAGGGCAGTTTGGGGATAGTGAATTAAGCTGCTTTTTAAATCCGAGCTGCCGATTAGAACCAAGGCTTTCTCAATTTTAAGTTTGGGAACGGAAAGAGAATAGGAAGAAATACGATTATCGAGTGATAAAAAATTAGGGTTATCGGAGGGAGCAGCTGAACCTTTTTCAAACCAATTCGAAAGTTGGGTGAAATCAGTATTGGTATCACCTAAAACGGAACCGGGATTGGAAAACCGGGAAGAAAGAGGACTTAAAATTTGATTAAACTTTAGAGAGTATTCGAACTGAAACTGAACAATGGGGACAACGGCAGAGAGAAATAAAAATACCCCAAGAGACAGAAAAACAGCCGATAGAATACGGCGAGGTTTACGGGAGCGGCGATTTATAGAAGGAGATTTTTTAAGATAAATATAACCCATTAGTTTTTAGTGATAATGGTTATGAAATCAGGATTTCGGGGCAATCGATTAAACAAATTGATAAATTTTAAATTATTTTTGACCGAATAATTATAAAAACTGGGGAGAGTGGAAACAATTTTTTGAATTTCATTTTCTGATTTGAAAGCCAAGAGACGACGGAGAGTAATGATGTCAATTTTGGGAGTTCCTTTTCCGGTGATAGTGAGAACACCACTGGATTTGGTTGAGGTCAAATCCTTGGGAACGAAGGTAAGATTTAAAGTTAGAGAATTTGGATCAAGCCCGGAAAGTTTGGGATTGTCCTGAAGAAAATACGAAGTAATTTTTAATTTGTCTGAGGGGTTGACAAAAAGAAAAGAGACCTGGGAGAACAAGTTTAAAGTTAAAGTATCGGCTACTTCACCAATTTCCCGATTATAATCCGTCTTTTGACTGTCAAAAAATGCGGTTGAGTCAAAAATGGTTAAACCGGGGGCTGATTCGGCTTGAATTTGATTTTTGGCTTTAATTGAGAGTTCCTGGCGGGCAGTAGCCAACAATCGAGAACGGTCTTCAGCGGAAACAACAGCTACGAGTTCTTTGGTACCACCAGAAAAATTGGAATTAATTTTAATTAAAAAATTGGGGTTACTGGAGCTAAGTTGAGTGCCAGTAGATAAATTTGATTCGGGGCCAATATCGATGGCTACCAAAGATGTCTTAACCTGACCTAGGGTAATAATTCCGGAATCAAGGTTGTAGGTGCTTCCCGGAACCTGGAGGTTACTGGTGGATTCGAATTTATGGCCAAGTTTGTCAGAAAATATCAAACCTTTATTTAAATTTTGAATAGTGTCGAGCTTGTTAAAAATAGTTACTTCACCCCGGGCCTTTTCCCCAATTTCTTTTTTACCAGAAGCGGGAACAGAGGCATTGACGGAAAGAGTGAGTTTTTTTTGGGAGACAGGAACCAGGGAGTTACTGGTGGTGGAGGCGGCAGGATCTAGAGTCAGGGAAAAGATATCAGTAAATTCGATGGGAGTGAAAGAAAGAGTAATTTCGGCTCTGGCTATAAATAGGGGTAATGTGGGGATAAAAAGTATTAATATAACTAATGGAAGTAGCCAAAAATAACGAGAGTGATGTTTAGGAAAAGGGTGATGAATTTCGACAAAATTTGATTCGGTTTCGATAATGGGTTTTGAAATATTCTCACTAAAACCTAGATCGGAAGCATTTACTAACTCGATTTGGGGTGAGGGTAATTCTGGTTCGACTGGGTTAGAATCGCCTTCGTCCCGGCTTGCCGAGGACTTCGGCGGACCAAGGTCTCCTTCGCCATTGGGCTTCCCAAGGTCTCCTTCGCCATTGGGCTTCGGCGGACCAAGGGGGGAAAGTTGGTGGTGGATGGTTTGAGAGAAAAGCTGCTGAAGATCGGAGGCAGGAACGGTAACCACGTCAGGAAGATGAAGAAAAGTTTCAATACCCGGGGTTCCTGTCCAATTGTAATTGTTAATATCTTCGATCAACGAATTGGTAAATTTTCCGACAATAATGATTTTCGGAGGGAGGGCTTTTTGAAAATTTAGTTTTACCAGGGTATCCTCTAATAATTTTACCGAAAAGTCACCATCAAAATTTTCCGATACTCTTTTTTTGATACTGCCTAAATAAACAAGAGAAAGCTGAAAATGAGCCGATAAAAGGTGAAGCATGATGTAGCTTCCTGGAAAAGAGTCCGTACTTTGGTATGACTCAACAAAAGCATCGTCTTGACCGATAAATCCGAGAGGGTGAAATTTTAGTTCGCGACACAAAGATTCAAGATTTTTTAAAAGATTTGGAAAAATCCGACCGTCGGGGCCAACCCATGGAGGTGGAATAATAAAAGCACAATCGTCCGGTTCTGAATCGACGGGTAATTGATAGTCGGCAGTGGCAGTGGTCAGTGAGGTGTCAACCGCCCTAACTAGACTATCGGGTAGAGCCGGATCCCAGGCAGTTTCCGAACCTAGACTTTTGACTTCGGAAGAGGATGGATCAAAAGAAACCAGAGAGACCTGGGCGGACTCAGAAGTGATGGAAACTAGCCAATAAAAATTACTTTGCATCACTTAAGAATAGCATAAATCCGGCGTTTCCCGGATCCGGCTGATTCTTCTTTGATAATCTTAAATGTGCCTAAGGTTCCGGTATTGGTGGCATGGGGGCCAGTACAAACCTCCTGGGAAAAATCCCCCATTTTATAAACCGTAACAATCTTCGGATATTTGGTACCAAAAAAAGCCAGAGCACCTTCTTTTTGGGCGTCAATAAAATGTTTTTCTTCTTTGGTAACGGTTAATTTGTTTTCTATTTGCTGATTGATTAAATTAGTAATCTTTTCCAACTGGTCGGGGTTTAACTTTTCAGTATGAGAGAAATCGAAACGAAGCCTTTCAGAGGCCAGACCGGACTTGAATTTGCCAGCAGATAATGTTTGTGACTGCTTAGTATGTTCTTCTTTTGACTGATTAAATTCAACAATATCCAGACTTAAACCGTTTTTCTTTAATTCTTCCTCGATTAATTCCGAAGGGAAACCGTAACTTTGATATAAATTAAAAGCTTCTTTGCCGGAAAGGTTTTTTTTATGGATTATTAATTTATTGATCTCTATTAGTCCCCTATTTAGGGTTTTACGGAATTTGGTTTCTTCAATACCAATGATTTCTAATATCCTATTTTTATTTTGATTTAGTTCGGGATAAAAACCAGCTAAATTCTCCTGATTGTCTAGAACAGTTTGGGCAATATCTTGACAAAAGTTTTGTTCGATACCAAGAATTTTACCGTGGCGAATAGAACGACGGATCAGACGCCTAAGAACATAGCCGGCCTCTTTATTCCCAGGCTCGACTCCGTCGGCGATAATAAAAACAGTCGCCCGAAGGTGATCGGCAATAATGCGCATGGAATTTTGATTGTTACCATATTTTTGTCCGGAAATATTTTCGATTTTTCTGATTATCGGCTGCCAAATATCAGTGAGATAATTATCGGAAAAACCGCTCAAAACCGCCAGAGTCCGTTCAACTCCCATGCCGGTGTCAATATTGTTTTGAACTAATTTTTCATAAATACCCTGACTGGATTTGAAATATTGAATTAAAACATCGTTCCATATTTCCACCCAATTGGAATTGTTGGGATCGAATATTTGGGGGACTGAAGAAGGGGCGGCCCAATAAAACATCTCGGTATCAGGTCCGCAGGGACCGGTAACTCCGGGTGGCCCCCACCAATTGTTTTTTTTAGGAAGAAAGGCAATCCTTTGAGGAGATATTCCTAATTTTTGCCAGATATCGGCGGTTTCTTGATCTTTGGAGGCGTCGGCATCACCTTCAAAGCAAGAGACGGCCAATTTAGAAATAGGAATATTTAATTTTTGGGTTAAAAACTCAAAACTTAAAGGAATCATTTCGGTTTTGAAATAATCACCTAAAGACCAATTACCCAGCATTTCAAAAAATGTGTGATGAACGCAATCCCCCACTTCATCTATGTCGCCGGTGCGGATACATTTTTGAACATTGACTAAACGTTTGCCATAGGGATGAGGAGTACCCAAAAAGTACGGAACCAAGGGTTGAATGCCAGCGGAAATAAAAAGAGTAGAAGGATCATTTTCGGGAATAAGGGAGGCTGAAGGGATTTCGGCGTGATCTTTAGATACAAAAAAGTCGACGAAAAGCTTTTTTAAATCCAGGGCATTCATGAGGGAATTATAGCAGTTTGAAACAGGTGGTCTTCTTTAACGAGGTTTAATAAACTGCTGGGAAAAACGAATGTCATCAATATGTAATGCATATTTTCGTTGAGCACTAAAAACTAATTGCTCCAGTTTATTTATGGTTATACCCAATTCCTGACATACTGTTTCCGGCATTTTTCCTTCTAAAAAAAGCGTGGTTACTACCATCTTTTCTGCTTGAGAAATATTGGGTACTTGCTCTATCCAATTTAATGTCTGTCCGTTTTTAGATAAACTTTCCGATACGTGTTGAGGGGTAATATCCGCTAATACTGACGGATTTAAATGACCATCGGTTTCGTCATTACCGGTGCCGTAAGTGCGTACCAAATTAAACCTTCTCTTGCTTAATCCATTTTCGGACTTTGGCCGACTAACCGTCTCCTCTCCGACCGGACTGATATCTATTTCCGGCTCCTGTTCTCCCATAATTTCTTTGGCTATATTTATGGGATCAAGTTCCAGGGCTTTGATGGCAGAAGGAACCCGACGTTTAAGTTTAAGTACCCGAGCTACTAAACGTGTTTCCTCTGCATTAAGATTGTGTTCTTTGATAATTGTCAACATTTTCCTTTGTAAATGTAAATCACCCCGTAATTCTTCTACCATCGCTACAAATTTAACCGGATTAAATATTCCACTACCCTTGCGTCCACCACCACCGGAACCCACTCTTACTTTCTCAACAATTTCATCAAAGGACATTTCTGCAGCCCTAATTTGCTGGTATATTGTCCCTAGTTCGCCCTGCCACAAGTCTGCTTTTCCTTCAACCCAAGCGATTGCTTCTTGTGCCTGTTGTGGGGTTAACCCCGATCTTGATCCCGGTTGGTCAACTTTATCCTTTTGGAAAGCCAAGCCCAATACTGTCGATAGATTCAGTTTATAATCCCTGGCCCAAATCGATTCCTGAAATGATCTTTGCATCCAGCGAATAACTCTGGCAAATTGTACTGATCGTACCGAATTAGCGGCAATCACCCGTTGGTCGTATAACTCTTCGTCGGACATACCATAGGAAACTTCGGCTAAACCTAAGGTGATTTTTAATTTATCTAAAACACTGCCGCGGTGATATCCATCGATAACGTCATATCCAATTTCGCTCCCTATACTCCTAGCTCTCACCCACATCGGTACTTTTTGACCGTCAGCTCCCATTTGTTTCTCCAGTCTGGATTCGGTTTCACCATCGGTGATTTTCCCCTCTAAAATCAAGGAACCAACGGGTATTTTTTCCGTTCGTTCTATTCTGGTCCCATATTCACCTAGTTTTATCAGTTCTTCCGGCAGGGCATTTTCCAAACTGAAATCGTTAAAGCCATAAAGAACAACTGCTAAACAATCCTTGCGGCCAAGCAATTCAAGTGCTTTTACTAATCCGGCTTTATGTAATAGTTCGTACCGATTCTTAGACTCTTCATTTTCATTCGACACGGTTGGCGCCTTGAGGATAACTCTTGGTACCGATGTTTCGCCTATTTCAATAGACTTAGCCAAATAAGCTATACGGACTTTTAATTTGCGATTCAATCCTTCTATTCGGGTCATATTATTTATCTTTTAAGGCTTTTTCCTCCGGTTTCAAACCCAACTTTATTAATATTCTTTCCTCAATTTGTCTGATTCTTTCCCGAGTGACACCAATAATTCTCCCCGTTTCTTCTAAGGTGCGTTTCTTCCCATCGCGTAAACCAAACCTCAATTCAATAATTTCCCGATCACGAGGTTTTTTAATGAAATGCAATGATTTTCTAACTTTTTCCTGAAACATCGTTTCCTGGTCTTTTTTTGTCAGATCAACGTAGGGACTTTTTACAGAATTATCCGGTTTCAAACCCATTTGACTGGCCATTGGTTTTAACCTTTTTAAAGCCTTCCCTTCAATTTGCCAAACATTTTTTGGGGTGATCCCGATAATTCTGGCCGTATCCTCCAAAGAATAACAACAACCGTCGCGCAAACCATACCTTAATTCTAAAATTGCCTGATCACGCGGATTATCAATAATGGTCAATAACTTTTCGATCTGTTCATGTAAGATATTATATTCACCCCGCGAAACTACATTTGCTCCCTTATCTTCCACGAAATCTCCCAAAGTACTATCTTCGTCTTCACCAACAATAGTATCCAGAGATTGAGGGGTGGCGGCTACCATCAATAATCCCTGGACATATTCTCTCGTTTCACCAGTAGCAACGGAAATTTCATCAATTGTGGGCTCTTCCTGTTTTTCCTGGCGAAGATCCGAGATCTGGTGATAAAGCCGAGATATCTGATCAAATCGATGGACTGGCAAACGAATTCCTCGACCTTTTTCAGCAATTGCCCGGGTTATTTTTTGCCTGATCCACCAGGTAGCATAGGTGGAAAATTTATATCCACGATGAGGATCAAACTTCTCAATGGCTTTAAGCAGTCCTAAATTACCTTCCTGAATCAGGTCAAGAAAGAATTCTCCCCGGCCTAAATATCTTTTGGCAACACTAATAACTAGCCGTGAGTTTGATCCACACATTATGTCCAACGCGTCTTTATCACCTGACCTGATTCTTTGAATTAATTCTTTTTCTTGATCGGCGGTTAATAGAGGTCGCCTGGTGGCTTCTTTTAAGTACAATCCGATATGATCATTTATATCAATTCCGGCTAAAAAATCCGGACCAAAAGTATCGGTTTCGTCTCCATTTTTTTTCTTTCCGGCTAATTTTCCTTTTCGTTCTTCGGTTTCCAACGGGGCAATAAAGACAGCCTCATCATCATCTTGAGGAACCGGCTCGTCTTCTTCAACCAATTCTTCCTCGTGGACTAAAACCAGATCGTTGGCATCAGCCCAAATAGCTAATTTTCTCTGTAATTTTTCATCTTCACCAATCCGGGGAATTAACTCCCCTACCCGTTCCCAATATAAAATACCTGCTTCCTGGCTGGTCGAATCCAGTAAAGCATCAAAGCCATCTTTAGGTTGGGCACTTCTATACCCCAAATCATCAACCCCACCAACATTTCGACCACCATCCTCAATCACGCGTATTCTCTCGGATTTTCCTGCCATGGGCGTATTATAAACCAAGATTTTTTCCAAACAAGAATATCTTTACATTGAGTCGAATTGACTGATTACTTTTTCTTGAAGAGTTTGGCGGGTTTTTTGAGGGATGAAACTACCGGAGGTGGGGAAAGAGAATCGGGAATTATAACGGCGATTTTCTTTTTGATTTCGGGAAGATTTTTTTTGATTTCGGGGATTTTTTCATTAAATATATCTTCGATTTTATTTCTGATGTTTTTAATAATTTTGTCTTTATCTTTGGAAGTTAAAATAATGACGGCAGCAGCTAAAAAAGCACCTATAATTAAACCGAAAACAAAGGAGCTACTAGAGCCACCGCAACTACATTCTTTGTCCTGACAACAGGTCATATTCAATAATTTTTAATTTTAAATTTTTAATCAAATTCAATTATTAATTGTTTAATTTTTATCTTTTATGTCCTTGGGAAAAAGATTGTTAAAAATAGTAAAACCGTTTTTGAAACCCATGATAAATTCAGAAATGGAAGAAACCGGTTTGGCAATAGAGGAACTAATTAAGCCGGCATCGGAAACAATTGGATTAATTTTGGTCAATAAGAGACGAAGGTCTGAAAGTAATTTAACAAAATAAACAGCACAAAAAATAACGGTGAGGGTAATTAAAAATATACTGACGGTGATGATTATTTGGGTTGGATCCATACTTTAGTTTACACTATTTAAAAATTTTTTCGGTAACAGTGGTTTTACCAGCCGGAGAACGGGATTCAACAATAATTTTAGCTTCCGGGGTAGATAGCTCGATTTGTTTTTTAAAGATTCCCTCAAGATCGACCACTACCAGATCGTTGTTGATTTTGACGGTTGATTCCGGATCAGTCAGACCGTTAACTTCAATGATTCTTGAAAAAGATTCGGGCCAAAAGACTTTGAGACGAGGTGGTTGTTGGAACTTGATGTATTCAAATAGTAAGTAGGCCGAGAAAAGAAAAAGGGAAAGAATAATAAAAATGGTGTAAGTAAGCTGAGGGGTGATCCCGAAACCGCGACGTGGGGAAGATGATGAAGAAGATTGGTGTTCATGATCACGACGAAAAAGGGATAAAACTTCCTCCGGGTTGAGATTTAGGGCGACGGCATATTCTTTGACCATCAGGGAACAGTAGGGTTCGGCTGGGAAGAGAGCCGGAGAATCTTTGTCAAAAGCTTCTAAATAACGGACTGGGATGCGGGTTTTATGGCTGATTTCGGCATAATCTAATTCCTTGTCGAGGCGGGTAGTCTCTAAAATATCGGCAGCTGTTTTCATAAAGATTATTCTTCGTCACTGCTGGGGGTGGCGTGGGGAATAAGAATATCTCTAGCTTTGGCACCATTGACTAAAAAGGGCATCGTGATCCTGACCGTCAACCACATTAACATTAGGTGAAAGGGTATTGGGACTTTTAACCGGTTGCTTGACAATTTCATCATTGTAATCGCCGACTTTTTGAGCTTTAAGAAAATCAACTAACCGAGTAATTTCTTTGTCGGAAACAAAACAACCTTGAATCCGGATAGGTTTGGCGAGATCCGGCGGAATATAAAGCATGTCACCCCGACCTAAAAGTTTTTCAGCCCCAGGAGAATCAAGAATGACTCTAGAATCCATCATGGAAGCGACGGCAAAGGCAAGACGGGCAGGAATATTGGCTTTGATTAGGCCGGTAATAATATTTACGGAAGGGCGCTGGGTGGCTAAAATCAGGTGAATTCCCACTGCCCGAGCCATTTGGGCAATACGGCAAATATTATCTTCGACTTCGGCCGGTGAAAAAAGCATAATGTCGGCTAACTC
>Ga0075681_101_pt1 | contig 16573 bp, 15 predicted proteins | sample RifGroA2_FD_68250 | JGI IMG/M metagenome (GOLD analysis project Ga0075681, IMG submission 68250) | Microgenomates bacterium GW2011_GWA2_40_6
CAAGAGCTGGGGGTATTTTTGGAAGTGACAAAAAAACTGGCGCTAAAAGCGAGGGTTTACTTTGACGAAGAGCGGCCCAGTTATGATCCGGGAGTAATCTTTTTGTCCGGTTATGAGCGGAAAGAGAGAGTCAAAATTATTGATAAGATAATGGACGATTTTAAAACTACTTTTGGCTATTTTCCTAAATCGGCGGGAGCATGGTGGATTGACTCATATTCTCTAAATTATCTAGAAAGGAAGTATGGGATTAGGGCGGCCCTGATTGTGGCCGACCAAAAAACTACCGATAATTACGGTGTCTGGGGGCAATGGTGGGGATTCCCCTACTTCCCGGATAAAACGAATATTTTGACACCGGGAAACTCAAAGATTTTGGTGATGCAGTGGGCGCAAAGAGATCCGAAAACAGCCTACTTTGGTCAAGGACCGGAGGTGTCGAATCACTCACTTCAGGCGAATGACTACATCAGCTTGGGACTAGATACTGAGTATTTCAAAAAAATAGCTAGTATCTATTTTGACCAAAGAAATAAGCTGGGTCAAATTACTGTGGGCCTGGAAACCGGAATGGAAAGTGTGCCTTTTCAAAAGGAATACGAAAAACAATTGGCGTGGATAAAAAAAGAAAAAATAACCGATTTGACTATGAGCCAGATGGCAGATAAATATCGGCAAACTTATGGAAAAAACCCGAATGAAATCTGGATTGAAAACTGGAGACTGACACCAAATTTTAGGGAAAACAAGACGTTAAATGAAAGAATAGATTATGTAAAAGGGATGGCCTTTGAAGATTATCAAAAAAAGAATACCCAATCGTTTCTAAGGCGAATATATGACAAAAACAATTTAGTTAAAGTGCCAATAGTACCAACCGATTGGTGGTGGCAAATAGGATTGATAGTGACAGGGATGTTGGTGGCAATAAAATTGCCAAAATTAAAATGGGTGGGGGTAGCGGGGGTATTGGGAATAGCAGTTTGGGCAGTGATACATGCCCGATACACGGTGGTTAACGGAGAAAAAATGATTGGATTTTTGGTAGATAATTTGCGATTTGTGGGAATAAATTTAAAACACGGCTGGGTAAACACTGATCTAAGTAATTTGGTGGCCAAGTCAATGTTAAAAATTAGGGTGGAGCAAATAAGTTATGTTTATTGGTTATCATTGGGATTAGTGGTTGGAAAAATATATGGAAAATTTAACCAGACAAGAAAAGATAAATAAAATGATGGCGGCACGACATCAGGGAATAGTAGTGCTGGAAGACATCCATGATCCGCATAACGCAGCGGCGGTGTGGCGGTCAGCTGATGCTTTTGGATTTGGAAAAATATATATAATTTTTGATAAGGAAGCTAAATTTAACCCAAAAAAAATAGGTAAAGAAACGTCGGGGTCGGCCAATAAATGGTTAGATTTTGAAATATTTAGTAGTGCGGAGGAATGCTTCCAAAAACTAAAAGAACAGGGTTATAAAATTTATGCGACAGTTTTGGATAGAGAGGCTAAAAAATTAGAGAAAATAAAATTTGAAAATAAGGCGGCGATAGTTTTGGGAAATGAGCATCGGGGATTGTCGGAAGAAGCCATAAAGATGGCGGATGAAAAAATATATATTCCAATGCTGGGGATGGTACAGAGTTTGAATTTGTCGGTAACCGCAGGGATTTGCATGTGGGAATATGTGATAGGGTAATTCTTTGTATCTTTCCGATTAATGTGATATTATTAGACATGCCGGTTAATATGCGACCTACTTCGAGCAGATTTAGGGTGGAAGCAGTAAGGGTGGGAATTTGGGGGATGACACAAAAATTAATTCTAAGTGATTTTATAGTAGTGGAGAGTGGAGATCGGGTGCAAAGAGAAATAACGTCTGGAGTTCTTGACGCCACCTGGCTAAACGTTAAGCACTATGCTGATGGTGGAGCAAGGGTTGAACTAGATGATCCTCCGCGTTACTTAGGTCCCATTGTCAGTATGGTCTCGTCGGTTAGACGTGATCTGGGTAGGCGGAATGGAATGGAAGAAGCATGTAATATAAATTTCCCTTGGCCTAGACACAAAACAACCGTAGAAATTCCATTGGCTGTAGGTTCGGTTCGAGTTGATATCGAGCGGGTTACTTAGTTTTTTTAAATAAATTGAGATAAAATGCTTTTATGGCGGTAAAAAAAATTGGAGAAAAATATTATTGCGCGGTGTGCGGCAACGAGGTAACGGTGACTAAGGTTGGTGGCGGGACATTAGTTTGCTGCGGACAAGCGATGATTCTTGGATAGTCGACAAAATACCACGGGCGGCGAAGATACCGGAGGCGGCAGCACCAACAATGTTTCCGGAAGTACCAGCACCATCACCGGCAACAAAGAGAAAGATGTCTATACCCTCCAAAATATTGGTAACAATCCGGTGAGGAAGGGCTAAGGAAATATCGCCGGGAACAACGTCTTTGAGGGTAGGAACGACAGAATTACTATTGATTTTATCCCAAGTACTGCGGTGGCCAGTGCGCAGGTCTCCTAAACGCTGAAGAAGAGGTTTGCCGCTGCCCAACTGATTGGCTAATTTGGCCACAAAGACGGCATATTCTGATGTATCTTCGACCGGGTCAGTAAGAATAATAGGAGTAGTAAAGTTGAAATTGGAATTAGGTGAATCATGAGAATTATTGGAGTAACCATTGACACAGACAAATTCGTCGTATTTTTCGACGGCGACATGACCATGAGGACAGGGACAAAAAGTGCGGATAACATCACCATAAGTAGGAGTGATGATGGAGTAAATGTTTTCATGGAGAATGTTGGAATGGCTTTCCATAATAGTTGAAGGAAACTCAACCCTAACTCCAACTTCAATTTCCTGAAAAGTGTAGGAGATACCAATATTTTTGGCCTGAAATTTGAGCCAATTGGCGCCAATGCGACCGGGAGCAATCAAGAAGTTTTTAGCAGTAAAAACCGAGTCTTTGGATTTTAGGCCAATAATTTTTCCTGATTTTTCCAGAATAGTATCGATTTGGGTTTCGGTAATAATTTTGACACCGGCTGATTCCAGTTTTTTGACAATATTGCCGACAACCGCGGGAAGAAAATCGCTACCAACGTGTTTGCAACGACGAATATAGAGTTTAATGCCATTTTGGGCGCATTCTTTGACTAAGGCTTGAGCTTCACCCAGATTACCAGGGGTATAGGGACCGGTCGCGCCAAAGTCAGTAAACTGTTGGTCGATATCATTTAAAACCTTGGAATATTTTGCCAAAGGAATAATGTCTAAAATTTTTTCATGGGAAAGAACCGGAGTGAAATGAAGTTTACCGTCGGAATAAGTACCGGCTCCCCCAACCCCGCGCATAGCCTCAGTTCGGGGACGTTTTTCCAATGAATGACCACCTTCAACAATGGTAATTTTTAGTTTTGGTTTTTGGGAAATAAGTTCCAGGGCAGCGAAGAGACCGGCGGGACCGGTACCCAAAATAAGGACATCGGAGCGGGTTGACACATTTTAGAGTCTAGCACATGTAAAATAGGGACATGGACGGAAAATGGAACCTGGATCCGATATTAAAAATAAAAGATTTTGACGGACTGTATTTGGAGTTGGAAAAAGATTTGGAAAAAATGAGGAAATATATCGGTGAGTTAAAGCCTGATATATCTTTGGAAAAATTTAAAGAGATTTTGGAATTTTCGGAAGAAGAGGAAGAAAAAATGGCAAGACTCGGCGGTTTGCCGGGACTGATGGAGGTGGTTAACCAAATAGACCCGGAGGCAAAACTATTAAAATCAAAAGTGGAAAACCTGGCTCTAAGGTGGAGTGAAGTAGGGATAATTATGTCTTTGTGGATTAGGGGCAAAAGAGAGCCAATATTAGACGATAAAAATGCAAAAAGAATTTTTGGAGTGATAACTGATCTTCAATACGGACTAAAACGAAGCCGAGAATTGGCTAAATATAGTTTATTGGAGCGAGAGGAAAACATAATTGTAAATAAGGATGTCAACGGCATGGGGGTGCTGGAGGAACTAAGGGAAATGATATCGGCGGAAATGGAATACGAGATAGAAATAGGCGGAAAAAAGAAGCTAATAAAGACCCAGTCAGAATTACTGGCTCTGGTTTATGACCCCAGAGACGGGGTGAGAAAAGCGGCCTATGAAGCACTGCTTTTAAAACAAAAAGAAAACCTACCTAAGTTCTTTGCCATGTATTCCGCCGTAGTTAAGGATTGGAATTATGAGAAAAAACTGCGGGGTTACAAAAGTGCGATAACAGTGAGAAACCTGGCCAATGATGTGCCGGATGAAGCGGTAGAAGAACTACTTGGCAGCTGCAGTATTAATCGAGGTATCTTTCAGGAATATTTTAAATGGAAGGCAATGGAACTGGGAAAAGAAAAACTAGAGCGCAGTGATGTGTATGCACCGATTGCTAAAAAAGAAAAAAAATATACAATCGAAGAGACTAAGGAATTGGTGCTGGAGAGTCTCTCCCAATTTTCGGATAAATTTTATAAATTCGGCAAAGAAATAATTCTGGGAAAGCAGATTGACTGGATGCCGAAATTAAATAAAAGAAGCGGGGCATTTTGCGCCACCATATCGCCAAAAATCAAACCATATATAATGCTGAACTTCACCGGAACACAGCGGGATGTGTCGACACTGGCTCACGAGGTGGGACACGGAATTCATTCGATGTATGCTGCTGGCCACTACCCTTCGGCCCAAAATGCCAGCTTGCCGCTGGCGGAAACTGCCTCAACTCTGGTAGAAATGATACTGTTTGAAAAAATACTGGCAGCGGAAAAAGATAAAGAAATAAGAAGGGCAATGCTGTCCGACAAAATGGCTGACGCTTATGCCACGATTTGCCGGCAAAATTATTTTATATTGTTTGAAAAAGAAGCCCATAAAAAGGTTCCCCAAGGGTTAAGGGCTGAAGATTTGTCAGATCTATATTTTAAAAACCTAAAAGATCAATTTGGAGAAAGTGTTTTAGTATCACCGGATTTTCGATATGAGTGGTCATATATTTCCCATATTTTTGCCAGCCCTTTTTATTGCTATGCCTACAATTTTGGCGAATTATTAAGTTTGGGATTGTATGCCAGATATAAAAATGATCCGAAAGTTTGGCGGGGGCGAATTGAAAAGATATTGGAGGCCGGAGGAAGTAAAAACCCGAAAGAAGTACTCAATAGTATTGGAATCGATACCCGGAATTCAGGATTTTTTCAGGAAAGTTTTGATATTATTGCTGGTTGGCAAAAGCAGTTAACAAAAATATGAACGAAGAAACAGTTAAATCGCTAATATTATTTTTCTCCAGATATCCCCTAAAAAAGTATAAGAAGGGAGAGGTGTTGTTTCGACCAGGGGATAATTTCGGGGGAATATATTTTGTCAAAAAAGGTTTTTTTAGAATATATATGGTGTCAAAGGAAAGAAAAGAAACGAGCATTCAAATGTTTAAGCCTCTATTTTATTTTTCCCTGATTTCAGCAATAACCGGAATAGAGAACCGACATTTTATGGAGGCAATGACACCGGTAGAGGTATGGAAAGCACCTGAAGACGAGTTTATGAAAATGATAAAGGATAGTCCCGAAATTAGGGTAGAGGTGATGGGATCGTTTCTAAAAAAATTTGTTGATTTTACGTCACAAATGATCCAGACAATTGCCGGAGATGCTTATACTAAAATTGCCGGATTAATTTATGCAATGGCCGATGAATTTGGGGAGGATAAGGGAAAAAAGAGGGTGGTAAAATTTAAAATTACCCATAAACAAATTGGGAGTCTGACCGGGCTAACCCGGGAAACGGTAACACTGCAGATGCTGAAACTGGAAAAAGCGGGATTGATTGACAATGATAAAAGAGAGATTGTAGTAGAGGATATGAGCAAATTACGAAAAATGCTGGGGTATGAATAAGAAATTCTTTGATGATCCGATGGTGAAAAGGTGGGTACCGAAAGAGATTGTTAACTGGGCAGAGAAAATAATTGAAGAAAGTTTTAAAGAAGCAATAAATGAAGAAGCCCGAGGAAAAGTTCGTCATAAGATAATGCATACCTTGGAGGTAGTAAAAATGGGAAATAAAATCATTGACAAGACGCCAGAAAATAAGTGGAATAAAGTTTTGGCAATAACGATTTGCCTCTTACATGACATTGGCAGGTTTCCGCAAGTAAGACAAAATAGTTATTCAGATATAAAAACGGGGATTGATCATGGTAGTTTGGGAGCGAAAATGGTGGGAGAAAATAAAATTGATTACAGTAAGTTTGGAATAAGTGGATCAGAACTGGTGGAAGCGGTGATGTGGCATAACAAAATAAGATATCCGGGGAAAAATAAATACGCCAAATTTATCAGAGATGCTGACAAGGCAGCTTTGTTTTTGATTTTTGACGTGGCCGAAACTGATTCGGAAAAGGAAAAATGGAGAGGAAATAAAATTAAGCCAATTGTTTGGGAAAGATTAGAAAAAAGAGAGGCGGTCGATAACAGAATTGTGGAAAGTTTAGCAGAACAGACGATAAATGTAACGGGTTGGTTGTGGGATTTAAACTTGGCATATTCAAAAAAATTGGCATTGGAAGTGGGAGCAGATAAAAAATTGATTAACATGTTGAAACAGGCCGGATGCAATGAGAAAGAAATAAAAAGATTGGAGAACAATTTGGAGGAGTTTAGGAAAACAGTATAAGATATAATCGAAGTTGTGGACTTTTCGAGAAATATGAAAATCTTAACCTGGCAAGGATTTCTGGTCGGGTTTAATCTGTGGGCACCGATTATGGCGATTTATTTTGCCAAAGTGACCGGGTCATATGTCCTGAGTTTGAGCGTGTTTTCAATAGCGATGATTAGTAGTGCCGTTTTTGAAATACCGACGGGAGTGTTTTCTGATTTAATCGGAAGAAGATATACGACCATATTAAGCGGATTATTTTTAACTCTAATGGGAGTGGCATACGCTGTTGGTTTAAACTATGGTTGGTTGGTAGTGGGGGCAATTTTGGAGGGGTTGGCCAGAGCATTAAACAGTGGAAACAATAATGCTTTGTTGTATGACAGCTTGAATAAATCCGACAGAAAAGAAGAATTGGAAAAATATATGGGATATATTGGAGCAGCCGAACAATGGGCATCAGGGGTGGCGGCAATATTGGGAGGGATATTGGCAGCAATATCATTTAAGTTGGCAATGTGGTTGTCAGTAATTCCACTTTTGTTGTGTTTTATTACCAGCTGGTGGTTAGTCGAAGTGGAAAATACCAATAAAGGGGAAGGAAATGTATATCTTCACTTAAAAGAATCTTTGGGTAATTTTATTAAAAACAAAAAAATTAGGCTATTAAGTTTGTCATCAATTATTGGCTTTGGTCTAAGTGAAGCCGGTTTTCAATTTAGAAGCGTGTTTGTGCTTGGTCTGTGGCCGTTGTGGGCAGTTGGTATAGCTCAAATGCTCTCCAATGTCGGGGCGGCAATTGGATTTGGGTGGAGCGGAAAATTGATTAAAAAGTTTAAGGCAGCAAATATTTTAATGTTTGATAAGATTTTTAGTAAAATAATTGACTTGGTGGCACTGATATTTCCAAGTGTAGCTTCCCCGGCACTAATGTCGACAACTTCACTTTTATACGGACCAAGTGAAGTAGTAGAAAATTCTTTGTTTCAAAAAGAATTTAGTGACAAACAAAGAGCAACCATGGGGTCGTTAAATTCATTGGGGCGAAGCATCTTTTTTGCCATAGCAGCGCTAGGTTTGGGATGGCTGGCAGACTTAACCAGCCCGAGAGTAGCTCTCATAGGCGGGCAGATATTGGGAATAACATCAGTGTGGTTGACCTGGAAATTATTGCAGGTTATTCGCGACAGCAATCAAGAATCTTGCCGATAACACCACTAAGTTTGCCCATAAGATTGTCTGATTTGAGCTGGATGGGTTTGTCGGATTTAGTAAATTGGGCGTCGGCAAGCGTCGCCCCTACATCTTTAACCGCACCAAGGTTTATCCCCCAAAAGAGATTGTAGAGATCGTAGGATTTATGAAACATGTCGTAGGCGGTTTTGGTGTCACCTTTGGTCTGGGCTTTGGTGCCGACTTCAAAAAGGCGCATCGAGGCGGCTAACAAGTGTTTGCTGGTACACCAAACTTCACCTTCGTAATCTTTGATAATGGTTTTAAGAAGAGAGACACGCATTTTTCTGACCTCCTCTAAAAGTTCAAAGTATTTGACTTTACCGGTTTTGTTGGCATTGAAAAACATATGTTCTTCAAGAGAAATTAGATTCATAATAGCGATGGAAAGATCTTCGCCGGAGGAAAGATCAAGAGTATGGCCTTTTTCGGCGGCTTTAATTTTGTCCATAAAGGTCTGGAGGTCAAGAGTTTTGGTCATGGGTATATTTTATCAAGTGATAAGCGAAGCGGCAGAAATAACTAAAAAGAAGATAAAAGTGCGGGACATGAGTGAGACAAAAGCAAATTCTTCTACGGGAACGTGGGAAACGCTAAAGAGACTGATGCCTAATTCGTCCGGAAGGGGTGACATGATAATAAGCGCACCAATTATGGGTAGAGTCCAGGAGAAATATCGGCTATGAAAAAGCTTGGTTAGGTGGTATCTGGTAAAAAGTTGAGGAGCAAAGGAAGAGTCGTGATCTATTTTGTTTCGGATAAAATAGAAAATGACGATATCGCCGATAACGGCACCGAGAGCAGCGGCTGAAACGAGACCAAAAATATTAAGGTGGGGCGCCAGAGAAAGTATAAGTAAGAGGCCAACGAGTGCAGTAAGAGTAGAAGAAAAAAGAAAACCACCCAAAAGACCTCCAAGATAACCAAAACGGACTAAAAAAGAAATAAGGGAAGGGAAAAGAGATGAGCGATAGAGAAGATAGGTAAAAAACAGCCCAAGAAGGAGGAGAAAAATGTTTCGGGACCGATGGGAACGAAGACGAGAATGAATCACAGAAAAATTATAGACGGAAAAATAGTTTGAGTGTAAAAGTAACTAAAAGAACAGAACCTAGTGGAAAGGCAACTTTAGCGTAGGGAAAAGGAGTGTGGCCGAGACGTTTTTTTATAAACTGATAACTGTGATTTCCCGCGGCCATAGTTAAAAAGCCAATAATTTGACCAAAAAGGATCTTGTCGACACCCCAAGCGCGGTTGGTAGAAGCACCAATTTGGTCAGTAAACTGAAAATAAAGAAGGGTGGTGGCCAATAATACGAAAGACAGAAGATGTTTATTGTTGAGGTATTTAATCTTTCCACCAAAGGCGGATCGCGATATTTTAGGAGCCAGCCAAAAGGCAATGGCGACATTAAGAGCGGAAATCCAAATGCTGACTAGTAGGTCATCGATACCAAGTTTTTTGGCAATCAGCATTCCCCCACCGACAGTAACGATACAAATAGGACATTGGGCGTAAGCAGCTTTGACAAAAATCATAGATTTATTGTAGCAAGACTAACAGTTGCAAACCTTGTCCTCACAACAACCACAATGGCAATCCGGTTTACACTTACATCTTTTATTGGTTTTTTTGTCCATAAAATTATTAATTTATAACTACTACAATTGTAGTATATATTAGGTTTTTGTCAAGAGGATTAAGTTAATACTACATATTGTAGTATTTGCTTATTGACAATGCAAGAGGTAGTTACTACACTCTGTAGTATGATCAAAAAAAATAATGATAAAAATAAAAATTTTGTAGAAATGAGTCATTTTAGTTTTTACTTTTTTGCCGCACTGTTACTGATAATGACATTTGTCGGCGGTGTCTTTTTTGGAAGAACCAGTAACGCCTCCCTCCCCCTAACCCAACCTCAAGTACAACCTCAAGCTCAACAGCAAGCTCAAGCACCAGCCCAGCCACAGATATCTTTGGATACGATTAAAGAATTATTTACTAAAGATCTAATTAAGTTTGGCAAGGGTGACAAAAAATTATTGATGGTGGAAGTGGCGGATCCCAGCTGCCCCTATTGTCATGTAGCCGGAGGGGCAAATGATGAAATCGGAGCCCAAATCGGACCACAATTCAAATTGGTATCAGCAGGCGGCAGTTATGTAGCACCGGTAGCGGAGATGAAGAAATTGGTTTTGGCGGGTAAGGCTGATTTTGTTTGGATTTATACCAACGGCCACGGAAACGGGGAAATGGCGACAAAAGCTCTTTATTGCGCCTTTGATCAAGGAAAATTTTGGCAGGCACATGACCTTTTGATGTCGGCCAAAGGTTACACCTTAATTAATGATGTGGTTAAAAATGATACTACCAAATCACAACAAGTGGTCGATTTCCTGGCCTCGGCGCTAGACAAAAACAAACTAAAAAGTTGTCTTGATAGCGGTAAATATAATTCAAGACTTAAAGAGGATTCGGCTATAGCCTCGTCACTGGGAGTCAATGGAACACCCGGGTTTTTTCTAAATACCACTAATTTTAGCGGCGCCTATAGCTGGACTGACATGAAATCGGTGGCTGAAGCGGCGTTATAGAAATAAAAGGGACACAATATAAGGATGTGATTAATTTTTATTTTTGGAAATTATCCCGAAAAGCTTTTGGCACAAAATGCATCATATCGAGGCTAGTAAGAGTCATCTTAGGGAGACCGGTGATAATGATGTTATTACCAAAAAATCCTTTAATGGTGTTATATTTTTTTTGGAACAACTTTTCCTCCATCATCATAGCCGCTTCATCATAGCCAATGACCGTTGAGAAATAGGAGGTACCATCGATAGTGTATGAAGTTTTGGCAGAATTGATAAGTGTATTTAAAGCCTTGGGAACATTGTCATTGTCGTAAAGATAAAAAAGTTTTAAATCTTCCAGAGGGGTCTCGGCTACTAAAAGATCATCTTTGGCTTTGGTTAAATCAGTTAAAGTGGCTTTGCTAAATACATGATATTCATCCAGAATTGTACCTGTCGGAGCTAAAATACCAACAACCTTAAGCTTCGACAGTCCAAAGAAATCGAAAATTTCGGAACCAACTCCTTTAATAAGACCCTCTTCAATCATCATGGCTGCTTCTTTGGCACCGAGTACAACACTACCCTGCTCCTGAAGGTCTGATGAGCCTTCGGCCAGTTTAATTACCCCGGATAATTGGTCAACGCCGATGAATAACTTGGGAAAGTTTCCGGCAAAGGCAATTTTGGAAGAGTTGTCAACAAGGGTTCTATTGATAATAGTTCTAATGGAAGGATTTTGGGCAATATATGAGACCACCCCGGCCTTAGCTGATGCTTCGGCGGGTGAAGCCATTTTAGAGGAAAAACTGGCAAATTCGATAAAAACACCCAAGAAAAGCATCACCATAATAAAGGGGGCGAGGCGGGAAATCCAGTTGAATTTTCCGGGTTTATAAAATTTTAGGGTCAATGAATTGGTGACCACGGAGACTGAAGAGAGGGCCATAGCCAGACCGGCCAGTTCGGGCTTGAGAACCAAGCCCATGAAAGCCAAGGCTCTGGCAGCAATAGGGATACCTAAAACATTGTAAAAGAGGGCAAAAAACAAGTTTTCTCTTATTTTGCCGACAGTTTCACGGGATAAACTAATGGCAGTCAAGACACCATTTAGGTCATTGGTCATAATGACAATGCCGCCCGATTCCATGGCAACGTCGGCACCACTGGCCATAGCAATACCAAGATCGGCTTGGGTTAGGGCGGGGGCGTCGTTGATACCATCCCCCACCATGGCTACTTTTAGACCCATATCCTGAAGTTTTTTGACTTCATCAGCTTTGTTTTGAGGTAAAACTTCAGCTAAAACATTGGTAATACCCACCTGGCGGGCAATAGCTTCAGCAGTCCGGCGGTTGTCACCGGTAATCATATAGACAGTGAGGCCCATTTTGGTCAGTTTAGAAACTACTGAAGCCGAAGACTCTTTGAGCTGGTCGGCGACGGCAATTAAACCAAGAACTTTTTCACTATTGGCTATAATCATGGCGGTTTTACCATCATTTTCCAAACGTTCCATGTCAAAACCGGAAGTTAAGGGAATTTTATTGACCTCAAGAAGTTTACGGTTGCCAACAAAGTAAACCTGACCATTAACGGCGGCTTTGACACCAAAACCCGGAATGGCCTGAAAAGAATCAATTTGATAATTGCTAGTACCGGTATTTTGGCCATATCTGACAATGGCCTCGGCCAGAGGATGCTCTGATTTGGCTTCTATTGAACACAAAATTGAGAGAATGGTCTGGTCACCGGGAAGGTAGTTTATAAAATCAGTTACTTCGGGTTTGCCTTTTGTTAAAGTGCCGGTTTTGTCAAAAACTATAGCTTTGATTTTTTCCGCCATTTCTAAAGGCTCACCGCCCTTGATTAGTACTCCATGCTCGGCACCTTTGCCGGTGCCCACCATAATTGAAGTAGGGGTTGCCAGTCCTAAGGCGCAGGGACAGGCAATAACAATAACGGCCACAAAAGCCAGTAGTGAATAAGTGAGTGAGGCGCCAAGTAAAAAATACCAAGTAATAAAAGTAAGAATGGCAATACCGATAACCACCGGAACAAAAATCGAAGAAATCCTGTCGGCAAAACCCTGGATCGGAGCTTTGGAGCCCTGGGCGTCCTCGATTAATTTGACAATATGGGAAAGGGCGGTGTCGGCACCGATTTTGGTGGTTTTAAACTCAAAAGAGCCGGTCTTATTGATAGTGGCGGTATAAACTTTGGAGCCGATTTGTTTTTCAACCGGTAGGGATTCACCGGTTAAAATCGATTCGTCGACGGCTGAATAACCCGAAACAACCTCGCCATCAACAGGAATCCGTTCACCGGGGCGGACGACGACAACATCACCGACAATAACTTGTTCAACCGGAATATCTAAAGGTTCTCCATTTCGAAGAACACGGGCGGTTTTTGGAGCCAAGCCCATTAGTTTTTCAATAGCTTTAGAAGTTTTACCTTTGGCTTTGGCTTCTAAAAATTTGCCAAGAGCGACAAAAGTAACCAAAAAGGCGGCCACTTCAAAATAAAGATTAGGCACTTTGGTGCCATTAAGACCAATAATCGATCCTGTCTCAACTATATATTTAACAAACTCGTAAACACTATAAGCAAAGGCGGTACCAGTACCGATGGCAATTAACGAATCCATGGAGAAAGTTCGCATTTTAAGTGCCGACCAAAAACCAGCAAAGAAATTAGATCCAACATAAAAGAGAACTGGAGCTGTCAGTATTAATGAAATTACCCCAGCATAGGGCATAATTACTGATTTTAAGGGAATGGTATTGGTAAAATCATAGGCCATAAACAAAATCATGGGGATACTTAGGACAAAACCCATGATTAGTTTTTTAAACCAATAACTAATCTCATGTTGACGTTTTTCTTTTTGATTGTCTTCTTTTTCACCGGGTAGAGAGGCCTTATAACCGGCCACCTCTACACCTCTAATTAAATCCTCGATTTTGGCAATAGAAGGATCGTAAACAATGCGGGCTTTTTCGGAGGCAAAATTAACGTTGACCTCATTGACACCTTTTACTTTTTTGACGGAACGTTCAATTAAACCGGCGCATGAGGAACAATGCATGCCGGAAACTTCGAGAATATCGACTTTTGAGTTGGAAACCGAGTCCATAGATAATTATACTACATCTGTAGTAGATGTAGCAGTATAACCGTTGTCTTTGATAGTGGCAATAAGATCATCAACTGAATTTTTATCAGGTTCAAATTCAACTACAACCAATTTGGTGTCGAGGGAAGCGTTAACGGCGACCACACCGGGTTTATCCTCGAGATCCATTTGAATAAGCCGGGGACAGGAGGGACAGTGCATATCATCAACTTTGAAAGTAACGGTTATAGTATTCATACTAACGTCCTCCACACGATCCACTTCCTCCCCCGCCGCCACAGCCACAACCCTTAGCCCCTGATTCAACTGGGGCAGTATTGACCGCGGTACCAACAGAACCCGATGAGTCGACCACTTCAATAGTGCCGGAAACCATCCCCATCCAACAACTAAATTTATAAACACCGGGCTTGGGTGAAGTAAATTCTTTAACTGAAGTGGTACCGTCAACTAAATCAATTTGACCGTCAAAAAGGCTGCGGGAAATGATGGCATTGGTACAACCGCTGATATTGTTGGTGGTAATTTCCCAGCGGGTGGGAGTATTGGCTCTGATTTTAAAACGATTGGGGGTATAGCCTGAAGAGGAAGCATTCATTTTAATAATCTGCTGACCATTAACTATCGAAACTAACTCACCAGTCGATCCAACACTCTTCGTATAACTTGAGTTGACGGCAAATACATCTGATAGGTTAGGAAGACCAATAACACTAAGTTGAGCATTGATATTGAAAAGGGCAAAAAATAGGACAAGATAGCCGGCGATAGCGGAAAAAGAAGCAGAGGTTTCAGGATTGCTTTGAAATTTGACACTACTGTAACCGATGGCCAAAAGTCCCGGAATAGTACCGAGAGCAAAGAATGCCATAATTAGGGCACCAGTTGCAGGTGAGCCGGAAGCTAAAGCCAGAGCTTGGGCGGTGATGGTGAAACCACAGGGAAGAAAAAAGGTTAAGGCGCCCATGAGGGCCGGAGCAAAACGGCTTTGAAAATTTGACTCGTTGGCAATGTGACCGGTAAGGGATTTGGGGAGGCGGATTTGAAAAGAGGCAAGAGCTTTGACGCCCAGCATTTGCAATCCAAGCATTATCATTAAACCCGAAACAGCAATAACTAAAGTAGCGGTGAAGAGAGGTGAAAGCCGAAAGAAATTGCCAACATAACCCAAGAGAGCTCCAAAAAAGGCGTAACCAAGAACCCGACCGCCATTAAAAAGAAAGTGGGGCTGGAGTTTTTGGAGAGTACTGTCGCTGTTGCCGTAATTGCCGACCCATTGACGGCTAACCGAAAGAATAATGCCGCCAACCAGAGCGGCACAACTACTGAAACCGGCCAAGAGACCGAACACGAGAAATATAGGTAGAGTGGAAGTGGTATTGACAGAAACCAGAGAGGTTAGACCGCTTTTATTTAACAGAAGAAAACCGATAATTATCAGACCGGCGATAAAAAGAACGGAGAAGGGTGACTTCGGTTTGGAAACAGCACAATAAGAATCGGTGGCAATTCGGGTATTTTTGTGGAAAGGGGTATTGGAAAACCGATAGTGATCCTCTTTAAATATTTTACTAAGATACTTGGCGGAAATTTGGTCGTCCTGTTGATGCTCAACAGTGACCATGTTTTTGGACAAGTCGGTATCGACCATATTGACGGTCGGTTCTTTGATGATCCTTTTTTCTATAAGAATTTCGCAGGAGGGACAATGCATTCCTTTGATATAGAATGTGGATTGAATCGACGCTTGTTTGTTTTTCATACTACAGAGTGTAGTAGTTTCCTTTCTGTTTGTCAATGGAGTGTTGGTTGGCAATGGTCACTCTGGAAAAAAATTTGACTTGTCGAACTGGTTATTAATTTTTCGACACACCTAAGAAGATGCCGGCAGTCAAAAAAGAGATCAGAATCTTTTATTAATAGGGTACTTGAGAGAAAGAAAAATAAAATTACTGAATAATAAGCCATGGGTATTTTTATGCCTTGTTTTTTTTGCCCGACTAGAATCTTTATTCTTTCGCTTTGACTATTAAAATAGCTGACCCCAGGTTCAAAACTATGACTTTGAAATTTCAACAGGGCTGAAACTAACGGTATTTTATTGTTTAATAATTCATCGGAATAATTGTCTGATGAGACTTCGATTAGAGTTAAATAGTTATCAAAAAGCCAGTTTTTGCCCGGAAGAAACGGTAGGGCGGATTTTATAAATCCGGTTATAAAAATTTTGAGAGGGTGATAATTTTTTTGATGATTTATTTCGTGTTGAACCATGGCTTTTATTTCCTCCTGAGAGTGGGTTTTGAATATGGCCAGGGAAAGGTAAATTACGGGATGACAGAACCCGAAGGTAAAGATAAGACCACGGCCGGAGCGGAATTGGGTAAAGGTCTGGGTAATCTTGGTAATGTCCAGGGACTTAATAAAAAGATGGGTGGATTTGATACTTTGGATCGATTTAACGAGGGATTTTACATACCGGGAAAGAAGTCCGAGTAAAATCAGTCCAGGGATGACATTGATTAAGAATGACCGGGAAGTAATTAAGCTTAATGTATTGTCGCTAATTTTCAGAGCGTCGAGTAAAAATATGATTTGCATGGTTAAGGCACGGAGAAGTTTGGGAGAGGCAACTGCCAAGAAAATCGAATAAAAAAGGCCCGTTAACAGTATCAATCCAAAATAGATATCAGAAAAAAGGTTGAGTTTTTTGGAGCTCATTTTTGAGATGCCAAATATTTTTTTAATAGGCCCAGATCTTTTTTGTCATTTTTGATGACATCAACAAAGTTGGCAATGGCCACTTGGCCATAGGAATCGACCAAGCCATTAAAAATTCCGGAGAGATTTTTGGTGATAAAAACTTCACGGCTGAGACAGGGTGAATAAAAATAAACCTTACCGGACAT
>Ga0075681_137_pt1 | contig 15771 bp, 23 predicted proteins | sample RifGroA2_FD_68250 | JGI IMG/M metagenome (GOLD analysis project Ga0075681, IMG submission 68250) | Microgenomates bacterium GW2011_GWA2_40_6
CTCCTGAAAATTATTTTCTGTTTTCATTCCCACTAATATTATCCCCCCAACTCCCAGTGCTTCTGCTTTTGCCACTATTGCTTCCTCCCCCTCCACCACAATTACCTCATCTTTGATGTTTGATGATATCTCCGATAAACCCTTTACCCATTTACCCCTAAATTCACCCCAACCCCTGATTTTACTCATCCCCTCTGCTTCCATTTCCCAACCCTCTAGATCAAAATTTATCTTCTCTTTTTCCACCCTTACCTTTTGACATGTTATGGGAGAACAATACTTGGCCTCAGATTCGCCTAAATACATTATCATTCCCAAATCATCAACCCCTAAACATTTTCCACTCATAGGCGATCTCAGCTGATGCAACCCAAACCATCCATAACTCCACAACAACTCGTTTTTAACTAATTTCCTACTATCAACCTTTTTTTTAACCTCTTCTTTTTCCGATACCTTTAAATTTTTCCACCCTTTTAAAGGTAATCTAATCACGCTTCCTCCCTCCAACTCATAAACCACATCATTTAAGCAAACCTTATCGCCGTCTTTTATCATTACCCTCACTCCTTCCGGCACCTTCAATACCCAAACAATCTTTTTCATGAACCTATTCTACTCGGCTTTGGTCGTGAAAGGCAACAAACCCAAGTGTCTGCACTGTTTTACTGCGGTCGCTAAACGCCTTTGATGTTTCATGCAAACACCCGTTATTGGTGCTGATAAAATTCTTCCCCTGTTTGATAAAAACGCGGTAAATTTCGAATAATCTTCCCATTTTGGGGTGCTTTTTTCTTTACAAAAAAGACATTCCTTCCCTCTCCCTTTTGTTGGGATTTTAAATTTATCTTTACCGCCGCGGGAATTTTTCATAGGCTAAAATGGCATCTCCTCTTTTGGCTCGCCGGAATCCTCGGCTTTAGCCGGGACGGAAGCGGCTTCTTCCGCTACTGGAGCCGGCTCGGCCCCTAAATCATCGGGGATGATAATATCCTCAATCGTTTCACCGACAGTTGGAACCTCTGATTCAGCCACCGGAGAATCAGTTCTCTGGCCACTGCTGCCGGCTCCAATTCCTTTATTGTCCAAAATAATCATATCGTCAATCACAATCTCTGATACTTGCTTTCGCATATTATTGGCGTCCACTATCTCCCGATATTGAATTCGGCCCTCAACATAAATCCGGCGACCCTTTGAAAGTAATTGTGAACACAGCTCGGCTAATTTGTTCCAAGCCACAATTCGATGAAATTGGGCGTCTTCTTTACGTTCTCCCTGTTTAGTTACCCAGGACCGGTTGGTGGCTAAACCCATAGATACTACCGCCATTCCGGCTGGAGTGTATCTCAGCTCCGGATCACGGGTTAAGTTTCCTATTAACAGCACTCGATTGAGACATCTACTTGGCATATCTTTATTCCTTTAATATTAAATAACGAATAACCTCCGTTTCTCGGTTAAGATAACTACTGATTTCCTTTGTATTTAAAGGCTTGGGGGTTGTGACTTTTAGCTTCCAAAAATCCCCCTTGTTATGATTTTTAATTAAATATGTCAGTTCCTTTGTTCCCAATTGTTCTTTTGAATTAATTTTAGCCTCAAAAGGTATCAGTACCTCCCCCAATTTAGAGAGAACCTTTTCCTTGTTCTTCTCTTCGGCTTTGGGGTTAAACACCACTACCACCTGATAATCAAAAACTTTTTTCATAAAGCTAATTAGCTTATCACGAGCTTCTTTATTTTACAATCATTTTTCAAATCTTCAATCACATATCTGAGTTTTATTTCGCCAAACTATCTGGAAACTTTTTTTCTAGCTCGTCAGCTATTTTTCCTGCTTCCTCATCTGTTTTCTTTAAATAATCATTAGCCATATCCACTCCACCCTGATAGATATCCCCCGCTAATCTCGTAGTATCCATTTCCACATCCACAATTGCCAAGATCTTATCAATTATTTCGTCAGGGATATTTTTATCTTCCCCATAAGACGCCAAAATTTCTTCGATCTTAACCAAAGCTTCAGACGACAACTCCATTCCCTTAACAATTTCCCTGGCCTCCTTTACGTTCATAATTTATTTTACGCCGTTGCGCCTATTGGACGCAAGATAGCAGCCGATCTGGCTCTCACAAACTTTTCTCGACCAGCCTGCATTGCCTCAAGTCTATCCCGACATGCCAAAGCTCTGGTCTCAAAAAGTTTTCTTCTCTCCAAAACCCGCTTTCTGGTTAAGCCTAATAAATCATATTCAGCCTTCCAACCATCTCTTTGTTCTTTTTTTACTGCCCTTCGTTGATCGATAGCAATTTCGTTTTTCTGGTCTTCTACGATAGCTCGAAAATCATTTACCCGAATTCCCATCCGATCAGGTAACTCCCCTACCGTCTGGAGTGCCTCACCGACAATTCCCAAGGTGGCCCCCGCTATCCCCTCTCTCTGATATCTTTCCCGAAGGTCAGTTGCTCTTTCCCGGACTGCACCGGTAAATCTTCCCCAACCCTCACGAATCCCCCGCCATGCTTCTCCGGCAGTATTTCTAAGCCTTTGAGTAAAGTTTTTTCCGGAATCATTCCAGCGGCTCAAAAGATCTTTCTTGACTTCACCTGCCACACCAACCACTGCTTCAGCTGTTCCTCGAATTAATGTACCCTCTAATTTGGTTTCAGTTTTAATAAGTTTCATTCTGTCTGGCATACCCGTAACCATATCGTGTAATCTGTCCCAACCGTTGCGCAACCTACTACCTGATCTCTCAAAAACTCCGGGCTTTTTTGTTTCCATTTTTTATTTAAAAATGATTAATGAATAATTATATAGGATAAAACTTAACTTGTCAACTTTCTAACCTTTAAGCTATTTTGACCGTCCTCTACCCCAAAACCTTTCTTTTCAATTTCTATTCTCAACCTATCTGATTCTGTCCAATTTTTAGTCTCCCGAGCTATTTGTCTCAAAGCCGCCAACTTTTTTATTTCATCTGGAATTTCTTCCTTTTCCTTCGTTTCACCCAAGTTTAGTCCCAACACCCTATCAAAATCCAACAATGTTGCCTTTTTATCCTCTACTTTGACCTTTTCGTCTCTTACCAATTTCCAAACTACCGCCATTGCCTCCGGCATTGCCAAATCATCACCAACAGTATTCTTAAAAAGAATTTTGTATTTATCATCTACTTTTCCACCGTCTTTATTTTCAACCACCAAATCACTCAATCTCTTTAAGGCCGTTTGTGCTGCCCTCAGTGAATCCAGTGAAAATGATGTCCCCCTGCGGTAATGCGACGACAACACTAAATATCTATAAGCCAGAATATTAAACCCCAGGTCTTGAAAATCAATTAGTATGATGAATAGCGATATGATCCTCTCCGCCGGTATGTATATCAAAAGGATTACCTAAATATTTGGTTGACATCGCCGTACACTCAATATGCCATCCCGGAAATCCTATCCCCCATGGTGACTCCCATTCCATTTGTCTTTTAGTACCATCCTTGGGACTAAATTTCCACAAAGCAAAATCGGCCGGGTTCTTTTTTTCTAAATTTGTTTCCACCCTAGCTTTGATTTTTTCCAAATCCAAATGACCAAAATCACCATAACCCGAAAACTTAGCCGTATCAAAATAAATTCCATCGTTAATTTTATATGTAAAACCATTGGCCTCAATTTTCCTTATTAACTCAATCTGTTCTGCAATATGATCAGTCGCCCTTGGCATCACCGCCGGCATCTCAATATTTAATAATTTTAAATTTTCCAAAAATTCATTTTCATATTTCTTGGCCAAATCCCAAGCCGATACCCCTTCTTTTTTAGATCCCTTTTCCATTTTATCCTCACCCTCGTCAGCATCAGAAGTCAGATGTCCAACATCGGTTATATTAACTACCTGTTTTACCTCATAACCTAAATATCTCAGGGTTCGAACCAATACATCCCAGCAAATATAGGCATACATGTTGCCAATATGGGGACTGCTATACACCGTCGGACCGCAGCTATATATCCCCACCTTTCCGGGGACCATGGGTTCTAATTCCTCTTTTTTTCGGCTGGCAGTATTGTAAATAATCATTTATATAATTTTAATCCTTTTACTTCTTCAAAATGTTTTTTATTGTGGGTCACCAATTGTGCGTTAAATATTAAAGCTGTAGCTGAAATTATCGCATCAAAACCAACAACTACTTTATTTCTCGCTAATTCTCCGGCTGTTTTCGCCACTTCAGCATCTACTGTAACCTTTACTATTGGCTTTATCATCTCTTCCACTTCTGTAATCGATCTTTTATTATTCATTTTCTCTCCTGCCCACAACTCTGCAATAGTAATAACTGATATCAGTAGCTCCACCCTGCCGGTTTTTGCCTCCTGCATTATTTCATCCCAAACCCCTTTTCCCCTTCTTATTTTCTCTATTATCACCGAAGTATCAAGTATATATCTTCTTACCATCCCTTATATCTCCTCAATTTCCACATATTTTTTCTATTTTCCAATACATCAGACCAATCAAACTTGGACAAATATTTAGCTGCTCTGTCGGCTCTTAAATCAAAAAAATTTTGTCTGGCGCTAGTGGCATTTATCGTTTGAATCATAACTTAATGTACATCAACGTACATAAGTTGTCAACTGGTTATTATTTTATCGTTTCCAGACTGACAAAAGCTCCGTCTTTCTTCAGATTTTCAAAATATTCTTTTAGTAACATTGTTTTAATTTTCTTATACTCCTCTTCCTCATATTGAACATTGCCAATACAATACTGTTTAGAAGCCAGATGAAAACAAAACAGGCAATCCCGCAGATCAAAACAATTGTGGCAAAAATAACTGTGAGCCACATTGGCACAATACGATACATCAAATGAGTTGGAAACTTTGGCCGAATCCAGAACCCGGATACTGAAATTACACGACTTACTGCCCATACTGGCCATCACATACTCCGATTCCACCATGTTGTAACAAAACAATGATTTTTGGCAAACATAAATATGAGCCGAGCCGTAAATCAAATTTGACGAATGAACATCATCCGATGCCTCAATTACATCAGAATTTAATGCTCGATTAGCCTTATATAATGCAATCTTGTCAATCTGAATCAACAAATCAGCCAGACTTTTAATCTCGGTCTTTTCTTCCATCACATTTCCTCCTTGTCCCTTCTCAATCCACGCCTCTGGCGAAATAAATTTTTTATAACCATACTCTGGGCTGGAAAACACCGGCACCCCCGACAGCACACACTTATATTCTTTTGGTAAAAATAAATCTCCCGCCATAATTTGTCTGAAATCCCCTATTTCTAATGCCGGAGTCTCTGGAAACACTTCCTTCCAGATTAAGTTGTAAAGATCGATAAATGCTTGGTTCATCTTGATATTAAATTTTAACACTAACTGTTTTGGCCTTAAACGGCGAACAGTAAGTTTCGGCCGCCATAATCCGGCATACCATCTCCCGGGGATTTAAATCAGTTAAAATTTTAACTCCCAATTCATTAACTTCCCGGGGATCGTTTTTATTTTTCAAAAAAAACTCATCAATCTCAAAATTTAAATTCTTGGCGACTATTTCAGCATCGTCCCGCGCCAGCTTAAAGGCAAAATAATTAACCATATTAGCAAAAATACTTTGCAACACATCGGCCGACACCTGCATCAAATATTGCTGAGTCAAAACCACCGTCAAACCAAATTTTCTCGCCTCCGACAGAATGTGGATCAAAGATGGCGTTTGAATCACCGACACCTCATCCACCATCAATACTACTTTTTTCTTTACTAATCCCGCCTGCATAATCGTAAAAATCTGCTGAAATTCAGTTTCAAAAAACTTTAATATATTTTCATCACTCACCTCTTTCAATATCCCTTTTCGCCAAACACTATCGGTAATTAGGTTCTTTAAATTTACCAAACTCATCTTATCTATCCCAAAAAGCAAATTCAGGGCATATTTTAATACCCTGGCCAAATTTTGATTTCCCCGGACATCCATTACTGTCGAAAACAAATCCATTGTCAGCTCGGTTGATAAAGTCGGTTGACCCACATTGACAAATAAATTAGTCGACGTCTCCTTAAAATCAATCAACACCTTCGGTCCGACTTCAGTGTTTATCAAACCGGTTAAGCTGGCGTGCGGATCAATCAACACAAATGAGTACTCATCACTATATTTTTTTTAAACCAATCCTCAATCATTAATTTCATCAAAAAGCTTTTGCCGCTGCCACTTTGTCCAATAATCAGCGAATGGCGCCAAAAGTCATAGGACTTTATTGACATTAGATTCTCCTCAACTCTCTTAACTTTACATATTCCCTCTGGATACACGGAAAAGTTCATTTTACTATTAGTAAGTTCCGCCTTTACCTTGGCAATTTCCGAACTAATGCAGTTGTTTAAGTTAAAAGCCAAAAATTGATAAACATGAATCAGCGGCACCGTTCCTTTAGCCATCAACATTTCTTTGACCAAATAAACCAAGACATATCCAGGTAAATCTTTAAGCGGATTATACTTATTCATTCCAAAGGCCACCACTCTAACTTCTTTTCCGTTCATTGACTCCTTTTCCAGGAACTCAAACAAATTATCCTTTAGCCATTTAGCTCCCAATCCGCTTCCCCGCCATTCCTTATCAACCACCACCTCTTCCTCTTCGGTTAAATCGTCAGCTAAATAAAACGGACTTAAACGGCTATTTAATACATCAATCTTTTTATCACACCCGATAAAAAATTCTATCCGTCTATTTTGGTGCACCACTCTAAATTTAATTTTTTTACCATCCTCCAAAACCGTCTTAAAAAATTCCGCCCAGTTACCCGAACTGGCCTCATTTCCAAAAAAAGTAATTCGATACCATTTCATTTGCTTAATCTATTTTACCCTTAAATTCACTGGTTTGGGATAATGAAGCCGGATCCGGTTGCTGTTTCTTTTTCGGACCGGGTACAAACTGTTTTTTCTTAGCTTCCCTCTCTGGGTTTCCGGTTTCATCTACTCTTTGATTTCTTTCTGCCTCCTCCGCCTCCCGCTGTCGCTTGATATTTTCCAAGAATTGTCTCTCCTCTTCTTCGGTTTTTTTCTTCTTCTCATCCCTCACCTCCTCAATTTCTTTTTCAACTTGCCTCCCGGGAACATTTCTCAGTTTTTCTAATTCTTCCTGTTTTTTCCTTTCTTCTTCAGCCTTAACCTTAGCCGATTCCTCTTCTTCCATTGGTCTAATATTCCCCACCAACTCCGTCCCGGTAATTACCCCCGAAGCCATATTAACTGTTTCCTGCGCCGCTTTTTCCACTGTCTCCACCGCTATCTGCCCCAAACTGGAAATTACCTTTTTTATCATAAAATCCTTCTCCCTTCTAAGGCTTTCTGTAAAGTTGCTAAATCAGCAAAACCCAAATCTGCTCCCATTGGCAACCCGCTCCCTATCCTGGTTATCTTTAGATCTTTAGAATTTAGACTTTCTATCTTTTTCTTGATGTACAGTGCCGTTGCTTCTCCTTCCATTGTCAGATTGGTAGCTATTATTATTTCCTGTATTTGCTCCCCTCTCACTTTATCCAAAAGCTCCGCTATTTTTATATCCTCCGGTCCGACATGATCCAATGGATTTATCACTCCACCCAAAACGTGGTAAACACCCCTATACCCACCAATAGCTTCAAACGACAATACATCATCGGCCCGTTCTACTACACACAACTGGCTTCTGTCCCGGTTTTTATCACTACAAACCACGCACTTTTCTTCTTCACTCACCCCGAAACAGATTTGGCAAACTTTTACTTTCTCCTTCAAATCACTTATGGCCAGAGCTAAATCGTTATTAAATTCTCTTGGAGTCCGAAGTAAGTAAAACACTAGTCTGGCAGCACTTTTTGGCCCTACTCCCGGCAATCTCTGCAACAACTCAACCAACCGACTTAAAGCTTTGGGTAACTTAACCACTAGGTATAAAAATTAAAAATTTTAAATTAAAAATTACGGCTTAGAATAAGCCGTCCAATCCTCCCATATCCTTCATCTTTTTTGCTGCTACTTCCTGGGATTTCTTTAATATTTTATTGATTGTATCCACTAGCGCCTTATTTTCTACTCCGTTTATCGACAAATATTTTATCTTTTGGTCGCCAGTTACTTTTATTACTATTCCGTTTTCCTCAATCTCCACCATTTCTGCTTCGACCGCCTTTTTTAACCTAAAGGCTTGGGCAATCATTTTAGCTTTATCAAACATAATTTATTTTAACACCCTCTCAACTAAATATCTTTTCAGCAATTTCATTAATTTCCTCTTTACCTGCCGGAGCAGGAGCGCCGGCTACTTCCCTTGCTATCATCTTTTTCCCCTCTGCCAATAGACATTCGAATTCAATTTCTTCCCCCAATATTTCCGTCAAACCCGTGTTAACAATTTTTCGATTCTTAGCCTCCTCTAACCTTTCTTTATGAAATTTATAAAACACTTCCAAAACCAGCACCCCGTTTTCGATTTTTCCCGGTCTGGCAGCCCTTAAGAAGGCCTCCACCGAATGATTGTACGGTTTAACTGCCGCCAACACCTGGTTCCATTTTTTTTCAACCTCCTCCAAGCTTATCTTCCCACTACTTTTTATTGATATTCCGGGTTTATCTTTCTTCGGCTCGCTGACCATTACTTTTTTTTCTATAATCTGTATTTCTTCTTTTTGATTTTTGATATTTGATTTTTGATTTAAAAATTCCACTACCGCCAACTGCAACGGTAATTGCGACAGCTCGGTCAGCTTTTCTTTCGTCCCGGCCTCAATTAACAGTGACAACCATCTTATTACTGCCACCATATCCATACCTTCTGCCACCTTTTCACCTACTCCATAAAACGACAATAATTTTGTCTGAAAATAATTAACCCAAATTTCTCGCAATATCCCAAAATCGGCTCCCCTGATCGCTAATTTTTGCAGTTTCTCCAATATTTCTTTCCCTAAGTTTTTCATCAAGTCACTCTCTATTTCCTCACCCCGGTATTCTCCGTATTTTTCCAAAAATTCCGATATATCCTTGACACTAATACTCTTACCAACCTCTAAAAATATTTCATTAAAAGACCGCTGCAAGTTGCGAAAACTTCCGTCTGATCTTGAAACTAATAATTTAGCCGCTGCCGGTTCAATTTTTATTTTTTCTCCGTCAATGATTTTTTTTAGTGACGACATTAAATCTGCTTCGTTACCTCTGGTAAAATTAACCCGGCTCAGGCGCGACAACACCGTGTCCGGAATCTTCTCCTCGTCAGTGGTACACAAAATTAGAAATAGGTCATCAGGTGGCTCTTCCAAAAGTTTCAGTAGGGCATTAAAGGCCTCCCGGGTCAACATATGAACTTCGTCAATTATCATTACCTTCTTCCGGAGACGGCTGGGACTTAAATATGCTCCCTCTTTAAGACTCCTAACATCGTCAATTCCCCTGTTTGAAGCCGCATCAATCTCTAAAATATCCAAACTGTTCCCCTTCAATATTTCCTTACAATTAACACATTCATTGCAGGGTTCAACACCTTGGGGCTTCAAACAATTTATGGCCCGGGCTACAATTCTGGCCGCTGATGTTTTCCCCGATCCTTTAGGTCTATCTTATTTCATCAAGTTTTCCACCCCATGAATCATCCATTCTTTTAGTACCTCATCTAAATTATTATTCAGCAATTTGGCTTCATATTTTAATTTTTCAGTACAAATTACTATATCACCCAACCGTATCAATCCATCACTATCTACTTCTCTCGACATCGGAAAAGCCAACACTTGAGGTATGTAACTTTTTTTCCGGTATTTTATGTTTAGTTTTTTTGCCCTTATTTTACCCATAAAAACAATACTCAGTTCCGTATCACTTTCCCAATATCCTAAGTCTCTTAGTGCTTTTCTGGCGGCAACTCTGACTTCTTTCTCCTTTAATCCCCAGTTTCGGGGATGTTTTATCAGTATCACGTTAATTTCTCTTTAACAATCCTGGCTACCTCATCTCCGCCGACTTTACCCCCCAGTCTTTTCATCGTTTCTCCCATAATTGCTCCGAAATTTCTTCCCTTCTCTAATATAACCTCATCGACTATTTTTTCAACTTCTTCTTCTGATATTCCCACTGGCAAATACTTTTTCAACACCTCTATTTCATAATCCTGCTCAGAAACTAAATCTACTCTTTCTGCTTTCAAAAACATCACTCTCGCCTCTTCTTTATTTTTCATTTCCTTTCGCAGTACTTTTATTTCTTCGGATTCGTCCATTTCCCCACTCGGTAGTTGTAGTTCCCTTTTATCCAAAACTGAAATCAAATACCTTAATACACCCACCACTCGAACGTCTCCTAATTTTAGGGCGGCATCACAGTCAGTTTTTAATTTACTTCGCCACATTTCGTCTTATTTTCTTAGATCTTCGGCGGCATTTCTTCCGCCAAATAATAACTTTTTTCAATGCATATCTCTCTTCCGACGGTTTGCTGTAAGCAGTTCTTTTTCGAATCTCTTCAATTATGTCTTCCTCCAAACACAACCTCCGAAATTTACCAATAATATCGTCTTTTGACTCACCCTTTTTTTTAGTAACTACAATTGCCAAATAAAAACACCTCCTTAATATTTTTTAACTTTGCTATTCTATCCGGTCCTACTGATTTTGTAAACACTTAACCAAATCCAGACTATTAACTGTTTTATCTCCATTGTAATCAACCCCGGATTTACACTTTGACACAGTTGTTGGTACCGCTGGGGTCTTCCTTAAACAATCAATATAATCCTTACTGTTAATTGTTCCATCCCCATTAGAGTCCACTCCTTTTTGGCACCCTCCAGCCTTCACGGTCGGAATAACTTCTACAATTTTTGTCGGCGTCGCCCCTTCTCCACCACCCACTTTAGTTTTAAAAGAATAGGGAATACCGCTATTATCAAACACTTCTTCCCCCACCCTAATTCGAAAATAATAATTAGTATTGGCCTTAAGCGGCGATAATACTACCGCATGGCTTACTGTCTGATCTGATTCCGGTGCCCTTAGAAGCAATGAGGCCGGGGTGGTCCCATATTCCACTATTCCCACCGTCGCCTTATCTGAAACCCAGTTAATTGTCGCAGTTTTACCATCCTCAGCTGGCTTCGCCACCACACTCTTCGGTTCAGTATCAGCTGATGCCCCACTCATATAAGTCTTAGCTGTATTTACCCCCAACACTCCCAATGTTCCCACCAATATTAAAATCACCACCACCAAAATCGATTTAATACTTACCGCCCCTTTCATAGCCACTTTAGGATTGTTCCGGCAATAAGACCCACAATCCCAAAGATCAAAAGGCCAATCGTTGTCCCCACACTACCAGTCTGAGGTAATTCTGCACCGCTACCATTGTTTGGAGTCACTGTCGCCTGAGGCGGTACTGGAGTTGATGTCGCCCCTGGAGGGGAGGTAGGTTGAGGGCCACTATCACCTGTAATCGTATAACTACCATTCTGATTACTGGCACAGTCAATTACGTCGATTCCTTGATTATCAAAAATATTTGTATCAATGGTTGAGCCCGACGAACAGGTAAAGTTTACTGCCGCGCTACCGGTACCCTTGGCCTTAAATGTCACCACCGCCAAATCACCAACATCACTATTATAAATATTTTTTCCCATGGAAAAGGTAAAAGCCGGAGTTGCCGGATCCTCAACCGACACTACTTCCAATTTACCGGCATCAAAAGTCAAAAATGCATCCACCGCCATTGATTTAGCCGTCCCCGAATCAACCCCGACGGTTACTTTAAAAGTCGAACCATTACTGAAACTTCCCGAACTTGGAGACAATTTAAGCATCGGCCCAGCCATAGCCGCGCTTGACGCGGACACCCCTAAGCATAAAACTAAGCTTAAAATAAACAGACTTTTCTTCATTGTCCTGAAGTTACCTTAACTATTAAACCGCTACTATTAAAAGGTAACACTTTAGCCGATCCGTTTTCAACCACCACAGTCCCCTCACCTACCTCAAAACTTACCTCACCTTCTCCAAGATAATTAACTTTTAGCTTAGCCAAATCAATTCCCGTACCTGTTTTTAACTCAAAACCCTTCGGTGCTGATACTAAGTAATTAACTACTACCAAACCTTTTTCCGGATTAATTTTACTAAAACTCGGCTTAACAAAACTCTTGTCAACAACAATCTCTTCTATTGAGACTTGAGATGGATCATATTTAATATACAAATCTACCGCATCAATAGCTACATCTTTCTTCGTCGTCATGTTCAAAATCACTTCATCACTTTTCCCAATTACTACTTCTTTATCTGCTTTCCAGTTTAAACTAACGGGAATGTTGCTACCTACCTTCAACAGTTGCGGTCCTAATTTTTTTGTCGAACGGCCTAAAAAAATCACACTCTCAATAATAATTACTATTGCCACCACCGGTATTAATGTCAAAAGAATTTTATTTTTTTTCATCTCTTTAATAAAGTTCACCCTGCTTAGCCTGCAGAGAAATTTTTAAGATATTAACATCATTGCTATTAACCTGACAGTTGCCATCCAAATCCCCTTTGAGATACCCTCCCTCGTTCACTGTTTCATGAACTAAAGATTTAGACTTCACAAAAGAAAAGTCAACCCCGTTTATCCATCCGTCCGGTGTCTCCGAACTGACTCCGACTACATCACCAGCAATAATCGGATATTTGGAAAAATCATATACCGGACTAGTATCGGCATTTGCTGTCAGGACAATTTCTCCTCCTGCCTGATTATACGGTCCTTCCTGATTGTTTTTACCGTATTTCACCTGAAGATGTTTAGGGCCCTTGGCAAATACTGCCACTCCGACTCTTCTTTGGAAACCGGTTAACACTAGAGATCCGGAAAAAACCAACTTTCCCCCCACCACTTCCTTGCTCTGAGGAATTATTCCTGAATATACCCTCGATGTTCCACCACCTAGAACAATAAATTGTAACGGCCAATTTACCACACACTTAGCATCATTCCCATTAACGTTAGCAAAAGCCACTTTATAATTTAAAATAGAATCTTCACCAATCGGCGCTTCCGTTGGAGTCAAGGTTACCGTCGGCTCAACCAATTCGTTTTTAATATCATATCTCGAGTCACCAATCTCCCCTACCTTTAGAGCGCTATCAGTTGCTCCGGCAGTCGGATTATAGCCACCAACCTTAGTTTTTTCTCGATCAATTTTTATTTCTCCTTCTCCCGGGTTAATCGCCACAAATTTAATTGTCGCCACTCTTACCATTCCTCCCTTTAAATCCTCTGGTTTTTTATTCAGATCTGCAATCGCCACCAATCTCAAACATTTATAACCCTCCCCTACTATTGACGCATCCACCAAAGTTCCTAGAGCCTCTTTGTTTAACTCAATCTGTGACGAAGGATCATCCTCGCTTATCGTTAACTCATTTCCATAACAAATTTGGGTGTCAATTGAGCTCAATTTAGCTTCATTTTCGGTCTCCACAAACAATTGAGCAATTACTTCGTTTCCCACCTGTCCAAAATGTTCCTCAGGCATCATAAATACCTTTGTTCCGGCAAAATAAGCCCCCCGCCTGGTTTCCTGATTTTCTTTCACCAAAACTAAACCGCCAATCAAGGCACCTATCATTATTATGCTAAAAATTACAGATAAACTTTTGTTTTTCATATTTTGTCCTTATTGGTCTCCATTATTTAATTCACTAAAAAACTTCTGCCACAAAGAGAAATCATAAGTATCCACCCTATCGTCACACTTCCCTTCCGATCCGGTAAAGTCAGCATTCCAATAATTAAGCTTCACTATGGCCCCTTTATCACCATCAAAGAACTCTTTGTGCCACAAAGAGAAATCAATAGTGTCAATATACCCATTACAGTCAGCATCACCCTTACCTTTTCCTTTAAAAGTTGGTCTGGAAATACCTGCCGTCTCGCAATCCTCACCCAGATCCGAATTGGCTAATACAAAACCATCCATCACATACCCGTCTACAAACCACTTGAACTCATCACTATTTTCTCCTTTATAACACCTAAATTCTCTTGGACATTCTTTACAGGTTTCAGGGGTAACAGGTGACAAAGTTGGGATTGAGGTCGGAACCAGTGGAACAGAACCGCAACAACTGTTTGAGCTAGATACCGGCCTACCCGACGAATATTGACCCCACGAACAATATTGCGTTCCACATTTACTTTCCTGACAATAACATTCGGTTCCTGGTTTTGGAGTCGGAATCAAAGTTTGAGTTGGATTCCGTGTCGGCTCAATTGGAAATGTACAACACACACTGGTAAGACCAGTACCACAACTCTTTCCGGCACTTCCCTTCTCGGCTCGACATATTCCCAAACTCACACACACTTGCGGTTTTACACATTCACAGGGTTTAACGGTTGGAATAGTTGTTGGCACTACCGTTGGTACTTCTGTTCCAGGTTGCTTTCCACAACAACCATAATCAGTTATGTCGTTTGCTTTACAAGCTGACACAGTATTATCCCAAACAATATTCCCGGCAGCATAATTCCCAAGCGATAGCCGAATCACTATAGTTACACTGAATCAAATCATGCTGGGTACAAGTACCTTCCCAACCTTGAGTGGTTTTACATTCTTTACCAGCACTAACTGAGGTGGGTATTGCCGTTGGTTCTGTAGTCAATCCATCTTCATATCCGCAACAACCACCAGCTCCTAGTTTACAAATACCCGGAGTCAGATCATAAGCTACTCCCTCCTTACCTTGATCACAGCCAGAATTATAAGTACAAGTTCCCGGCCAACCACCAGAGGTAGTACATTTCTCTCCAATATCAGGCAGATCTGATTTACAATCTTTGGTAAATAAATACCTTTCTATCACCTTCCTTTTTCCGTTTTCACAAACCCATTCTCTTGAACCAAAAATATAGGGTGATTGGCAATACTTTTCACCGTTTATTAAAGTTGGAATACCACCACTGGCAATACAACTCCCCGCAATTGGCGCTGCGGTTGGTGTTACTGGTTTTGGACCACAATAGTCCACTTTAGCTATTCTGTATTTTGGAAAAGTACAACAACTATTACATTTGTCCACCCCATATTCCGTCGCGCAAGCTTCTCCGGCTTTTATACATGTTGGAACTAAGCTTTCACTACATTTTCTATTACCAATAACCCCGTCACACCTATTATTGGCACATTGACTATTAAAAGAACACGGTTGTCCGCTAATCAAAGCTTCGCAATGAAAAAAAGTACACTCCCCTGAATTACATTCAGTATTTTTGATACAATCTTCCCCACCTTTTTTGAGATTACCAATATTTCCGGATGGATCAACACAGACTTTAGTGGTCAACGCCACTGTTGTACACCAACCACTACCACACTGGTCATCAAGTAAACACTTTTGTCCAATCGATAGTTTTTCACAATGACCATAGATACATTTATTTGACAAACATTCCGGATTGGCAGTACATTTTGCTCCAGCCGCCAACAAAGTTGGCACTGACCCGCAATATATAGTAGATCCCACTATGTAAAATTTTGGCGAGCTACAACACTGATTACACAAATTTATACCATTTACATTACCGCACTTTGTCACATCCGATAAACATACCGTTAAGGTCGGTACTACGGTTGAAGTGGCACAAACAGCCAAGTCTCTGACACATTTTTCACCGGCTACACAAGTACCGGTAACAATAGTTGCTGGATT
>Ga0075681_114_pt1 | contig 15062 bp, 16 predicted proteins | sample RifGroA2_FD_68250 | JGI IMG/M metagenome (GOLD analysis project Ga0075681, IMG submission 68250) | Microgenomates bacterium GW2011_GWA2_40_6
TCGCGCCTTTATCGTTTTTATTTTCGCCATAACCCATTATACGTTACCCAATTATATTTTCTATCTAATTATTCCCAAGCCAAGTAGAATTTCCATCACTCCCCAAATCATCAAAACTGGAGTCACAATAAGCAATAAGTATCTTGTATTTTTTTTGTTGTGATAGCGAACATCCTGATTTAGAAATAAGAAACCTAATACTTTTACATAAACCGGAGCTGTAGAAAATTTCTTGTCGTAATTATTTTTTCTTTGTTCATAGTATATTTCTAGTTTTTTGATTACCTCAGTTAAATTCAAAAGGGTGAGCCCTCCTATCACTACCGCTGACATTCCAAAAACAACTCCCAGAAACTTAATCATTACTAAAGTTTATCATCCCCCTTGACGCCGCCACCTACTTAGCTATAATATTAGCAGTCCGAGGAATTGACTGCTTAGTCAATCCGCAGTCCGCCTTTGGCGGATCTGCCCCACCTGCTTATTTATTAATTATATCTTTTATGTCCAAATCAAAAATCACTCCCGCCTCCGGATATATTTTAGTTAAACCCCAAAAACAGGAAAAAACCACTTCCTCCGGTATCGTCCTTCCCGATTCCCACGAAGACAAACCCCAACAGGGTGAAGTCTTAGCCGTCGGAGACATCATGCTTACCGACTATGGCACCAAAAGGGAATCTCCCTGTAAAGTAGGCGACATTGTTATTTACCGCGAATGGGGTGGTAAAGAATACAAGGAAAATGACGTCGACCTTCTCCTCCTCAAATTTGAGGATGTTATGGCAATTATCAAATAAACTATTTATCTTCTTATCTATTAATCTAATTATCTAAAAAAATGTCAAAACAACTAAAATTCGGGCAGGATGCCCGTCAATCCTTACTTAAAGGTATTAATATTTTAAGCAATGCTGTCACCACCACTCTCGGTCCCAAAGGCCGAAATGTGGCTATCGACAAAAAATGGGGTGGACCTTCAGTCATTCATGATGGTGTCTCCGTTGCCAAAGAAATCGAACTTAAAGAACCTTTTGAAAATATGGGTGCTCAACTTCTCAAGGAAGCCGCCTCTAAGACCAACGATATTGCCGGCGACGGTACTACCACCGCCACCCTTTTGGCCCAAGCTATCGCCAACAAGGGTCTTCAAAATGTGGCCGCCGGTGCCAACCCGATGATGGTCCGTAATGGTTTAGAAAAGGGTCTGGCCGCCATTATTGAACAATTGGACAAAATGAAAGTAGAAATTAAGATCAAGGATCAATCCAGTATCGAGCATGTGGCTACCATTTCGGCGGGATCTGCTGAAATCGGTCGGGTAATTGCTGACGCTGTTATTAAGGTTGGTCGCGATGGTTTAATTACCGCCGAAGAAGGCAAAGGTTTGGGACTCGAAACCAAAGAAACTTCCGGTATGGAATTTGACAATGGTTTTCTTTCTCCCTACTTTGCCACCAACACTGAATCTATGGAGGCAGTTATTGAAAGACCTTACATCGTCATCACCGATAAAAAAATCAGCTCCATTCAGGACATTCTGCCATTTTTAGAAAAATTAATTAAATTAACCAAAAACTTCGTCATTATTGCCGAAGATATTGACGGCGAAGCTCTGGCTACCTTGGTGGTCAATAAACTTCGCGGTACTTTCAATGTTTTGGCGGTTAAAGCCCCCGGTTTTGGTGATCGCCGCAAGGCTATGCTTGAGGATATTGCCGTTTTAACCGGTGGTCAGGTAATTTCCGAGGATGTTGGTGCCAAATTTGACAGTCTTGATCCGGCTGAATTTTGTGGTCAGGCCGATTCGGTTACTTCCGACAAAGACAAAACCCGCATCATTGGCGGCCACGGCTCCAAAGCCGAAGTTTCCGCTCGAGTTGTTCAGCTTCGGACTCAAATGGATAAGGAAACTTCAGATTATGACAAAGAAAAACTTCAGGAGCGGATCGCCAAATTAGTTGGCGGCGCCATTGTTATTCAGGTCGGCGGCGCTACTGAAATTGAGATGAAGGAAAAACTCGAACGGGTCAAAGATGCCGTTGACGCTACTAAAGCTGCCATTGAAGAGGGAATTCTTCCCGGCGGCGGTGTGGCTCTGCTTCGGGCTTCTTTTGCTCTTAAAAATGTTAAAACCGACTCCGAAGAAGAAAAGGTTGGTATTTCCATTTTGGAATACGCTCTCGAGCAGCCGATTCGAAAATTGGCCCTAAATTGTGGTGAAGATCCCGGTTATATCTTTAATCAAATCAAAGATGCTCTTTTGGCTGATCCTAAATCGGATCTTGGCTACAACGCCATTTCTGGTGCCATGGTCTCCATGACCAAAGCCGGTATTCTTGATCCGGCCAAAGTGACGAAATCTGCCTTAACTAATGCCGTTTCGGTTGGTACCATGATTTTGACTACCGATGTCTTAATTGCCGATATGCCCGAGAAAAAGGGTCCCCCAATGCCTGACATGGGTGGTGGCGGTATGGGTGGCATGGGTGGTATGGACGGGATGATGTGATGAGGTTCTCCGAATCATCCCGAAGAGGTCGTCGACCGACATCGGGATAAATTCCTTAGTTATTAAAAGCCCCTCTTCTAGGGGCTTTTTTACTTGTTCACTAACCAAATAGCTCTGATTTCTGATATATGTTGCACCAATACCTTCTCCGTCTCGTTTCGGTATAAATTATCAAATTTGTTCAAAGTAAAAAACTTCGTATCCTCTACCTCGTCTCTGTCTATCATTATTAGTTCGCCTGCATATCTACCTACAAAATAATACTTAAAATATCTTTCATATATTCTATCTACCAATCTTTTTTCAACAAATTTCAGAAGCACATCAAAGCCAAGTTCCTCTTTTAACTCCCGATGTGCCGCTGTCTCTGGCTCTTCGCCTTTTAACACATGCCCGGCACAACTTTCGGTCCAATATCCTGGATATTTTATCTTGTTAAAACTGCGCTGTTGCATTAATAATCTGTTATTTTTGTCAAATATCAATATAAGTATTTCCCTGTGAATTAGTTTCGGGTTTCTATGCGCCTCGCTTTTCCACACTTCCCCAATCACTTCGTCTTTTTCATTGACTAAATCCAACAATTCATCCATGGGCAATTATAACTCTATAACTGGATCAGTCCAGCAACACCGGTTATAATCAAATTATGTCGGTAAATGTACCACCCAGTGCAGACAATCCATTAGCGATCGAAATTATTTCGTCCCATCATGATAATGTAATTGGTGTTGCTGATCCTGAAACTGAGGCCAAATTTGGATCCATCACCATCAGTTCTCGTGCCGTGAATAATATCAGTCGACTTTCTCTGCTACATCTTGAGGATGAAGTCGGTGGTTTTTTGGTAGGTTGGGAGGAAAACGGGATTCGTCATATTGCAGACACCCTGGCATATATCCCTGAAAATGCTAAGGTTGGACAATTTCACATTATGGACGGAGAAGAATTTATGTTAAACGCACTGGAGTCCATGAGGGAGAACCCTGATTATGCGGATCATCATCTTGAAGTCCTTGGATGGTGGCATACCCACACACCGGAAATGCGGGCGGAAGACGGATTCTTAATTCCTGCCATGACCCCGATTCCGACCGGAGGGATACTCGAAGGCCGTGCTGCCACTGGAGACCTTGGAGTAACTGATTATTACTCGCATAGATTTAGAAAACCTCAAGAGATGCTTATCGTTCAAACCGTAAATCGCGATCAACCCCCTGAATTTGCTCTTTGGAGATGGGATGACACACCAGAAGTTGAATTGGCTCATTATCAAAAAGGTCTTCGTGTTGCAGATGTTGAGCCGATAAATAATGTTGAATATTGGGCATTGCCAGAAGGCGGCAATGTCACTCATTCGTTAAGAATTAGAAACGAAGATATTATGCAGGTAGAAGTCGAAGAAGATATACCTTCTCTTAATCTGGTGACGAGCTGAATCAGCAGATGGAAGAAGGTGGGATAACAATTAAACCCAAAAGCGTTTTAGACAAATTCTTGGATTTATTTCGTTAGCAGTGTTTTTATAGACCTTTATATATCTCTTCTACCGCCCTGACAATTCCCGGAAAATTATATTTTTTCAACAATTCTTTTTTCCAATCCGGATCTTTGATACTGATTTGCGGATCCACCCCCCGGCCTTCAATCGGCTGTCCGTCTTCCCGTAGGGTTACCCGGTTAACCAAAAATATGGAATACGTCTCATCATCGGCTATCTGATTTTTTAAGGAATACACTTTTTCCACTGTTCCCCAACCTTTAGTCGTCGTTCCCAGCACTACCCCAACGTTGTATTTCTTAAGTGTAGCCGCCATCACTTCCGCCGTAGACTGGGAGTTTTCATCAATTAATATTATTACCTTGTTATAACGTAAAAGACTTTTCATCCAACCAATCTTAGTTTTAAAATCTTCTTTTTCTCCCTGGTGGTAAAACTGATAAGCATAAGTATCCATGCCGATAAATGGACCCAAAAAGTAGGGGAGCCCGTCAACCGCTCCGCCGATGTTTCCTCTCAAATCGAAAATTAAGGTATCCAAGGTTTCACCTTCATCAACTTTTTGGGTCACCCGGGCAAACTCTTCCAAAGTTGTTGGTGAGAATTTAGTTAAGTGCACATAAAAAATCTGGGGATTTAGCAGTTTGTATTCAATCGTCGGTTCTACCCCGGATACCGCATACACTTTTCTGGCTGGTTCATCTTTTAACACCTCGTAGGCCTTTTTCACTTCTGCTTTTTGAGCTGTAGTGGTTGCCTCCTTGGATTTTTCCACAAAAGCCTCAGCCACTTTCTGGTCGTCAGCATTTTTATCCACCCCTAATGTCGCAAAACGATCAGTTCCGGGTTCAACATTATTGACCGCATTACTTAATGCCTTTTCATCCTTTTGGGCATATAGGCGTGACCGCCCAAAGGGTTGCAGGTTGGCCAACACCAAGTCTCCCATAGTGGCAAAAAACTCTTTCTTATTACCCTCCTCAATTTTTAGTCCCTTAATTAATGTTTTCACCCATTTTTTGTCCTGACTTACCAAGCTATCTGTCTTCCCTGTTAATTTATTCACTGCCAACAGAAAAATGTTACTCAATTCGTCATCGGATATTTTTTCCCAATAATTCGTCTTTATTTGATCATAAATTTCCAGAGAAAAAGTCATGTATTTATCCTGGCTATTGGCTTTTTTATCAATCCGATCTTTTACCAGAATTACCCCGCATCCCAGTCCCGTAACTATCAGGATTACTAAAAATATCCGTCCGATTTCTTTCATCTCTTTATATAATAAGCTATAATTCCTCATGGATCCAAAGGAACTTGAGCGGCTTATCCATCGTGATAAAAAACTTCGCACCAAAGAGAATGGGCTGATCCTTTTTGATCATTATGCCGCCATTTCTGCCACTCTTAGCCCCAAGGAAAAGTACCGATTAGCCCCCAAGATCAATAGTTTCATTATTCAAGCCTTCAAATCGGGCCCCAACAACCTGGCAGACTTGGAAAAATTTCTCGATCTGCTCAAAAAATTTCCTGGCAGTCCCCGCGATCTGTCCCAGGTCATTGGCCAATATTACACCCTCAAGGGTGGCGAGCCCAAAACCTTGGTTACCAAACTCGGTACCATCTCCGTTGAGGGTGGCACCATTTCCGTTTCCGATACCGCTTTTCAAAACAGGTACATCAATTCCTCTTCGGCAGAATTCGATCGCTTTATCATTGAGGACATGCAACAAGGGAAAATTTTCCATTTTAGCACCGGTGGTGACGGCACTTACGATATCATCCTCCGTTGTGTTGACGGGCCCGAGCCGGTCGCCAATCCCAAAGAGTATCGTTTCCTCCTCGAGTCCAGTCCTACCTATATTATTGCCATCCCTTCAGGAAAAGTTGTCGTATCCGATTTTGGTCATGATCTACCCCATAGCCCGCTTCAGCTCGACGTTGCCCCCGGTAACTACAAAGTCGCCTCCCACCATAAGGAAATTTCTGATAAGTTCTACGGCTACGTTATTGTTCTCTGTAAAACCGATCTCCCCGCCACTAATCTTTCGTCCGGTATCGTCACCGTCGAATAGAAAAGCTATACTTTCTTTATCAAACGTTTCGGAATCATTTTTTTTATTTTTATTGCTTTAATCATTTCGGCCTGGTTCTATTTTTCTCCTCAAGCTATTGTTATTCCTCATCATAATATTGTTGCCGATACCCGCTCTAAATTTTTGTCAAAAATCCGCCTCTATCGGCCTCTAACCAAAAAAATTATTATCATCGGACCTGATCACTTCAGTATCAACCAAAAACAAATTTCTTTCACCGATTCTTCTTGGTCTCTCTCTGATTCCCAAATTTTTTTTGACTACTCGTTCGACTCTTCCGGGTTATCAGCAAATAATCAGCTACTTAAAAACGACCACACTATTTATAATCTTCTGCCAGATCTAAAAAAATTTTTTCCCCGCGCCACCCTGGTTCCCATTCTTATCGGTCAAAAACTTTCTCCTTCCGACCTTGAACCACTTTATCAAAAAATTAACAGTTACTGCCATTTCGACTGTCTCTTAATTGCCTCTGTCGATTTTTCCCATTATCTGCCAGCTTCACTCGCCGAAGTTCATGATGCATATACTCTCGATGCTCTGAATTCAGAAAACCTTGATAAAATTTTTTCGTCGGAAGTTGACTCTCCTCAATCTCTATATATAGTCTCCCGTTTTGCCAAAGAAAATAAATTGTCTTTTTCTCTCTCTGCTCACACCAACTCCGGCTATATTTTAAAGAATCCCGACATCGAAACCACTACCCATTTTTTTGCCTCTTTTTCAAAAAAATTTATTAGTTTTGAAAAACCACCCGTTTCTACCAAACTCGAGCTTCCTTTTTCTATTGACCGATCAAGAAATTTAAACACTCTCGGCGATCGTTTTTTTTATGGCGTTGACGATATTTCCACTGTCTCCAACTCCAATAATTTTGCCATTGCCACTATTAAATCTAAATCCACTACCACCCAAGCTTTTTTTCCTTTATTAAAAGTAGGGGACACTGTCTCTTTCGTTCGAGGTGACGTCAAAAGAAACCTTATTAGAAATTATTTTGATTCCATTACTGACAAATCTGTATCTAAAGATTATTTTTGGGGTACATTAACTTATGAAAGCAAAAATTAAAACTTTTTTTTCTCCTTTGGTCATTGGTATATTAATCGGTGCCTTTTTTACCGCCACTGCCTCTTTTGCCGCCTATACCTTGGTTATCAAACCCAAAATAAACCCACCCACTCCTCCAGTTGTTTCTCTTCCTTCACCTTCTCCTGCTTTACCCGCCAAAACTTCAGCGACGGCGGGTCCTGATGATTCCGAATTTGGCACTCTTTCCTGGCTTACCGGTCCTCAAAAAATCACCAATCCCGAGATTCTCCAAAAGGACTATTTTACTTTTGCTGACCTCGGAACCTATCGGGTCGGCAAATTTTCCTCCGGTGCCTACCTTTTAGTTACTTTTATCCAGCCCGAGGGAAAAGATCTTGACAATATTTTTGACAAGACCAAAATTAGTTTTATTTCCTTTCAAATCAAGGACCTTTATCCCGACAACTATTATTACATTAATCAAACAGGCTATTCTCGATCCAAAAATACCTTTTTTCCGTCCCAGCTATCCTCTGATCTCAAAGACTCTGTTTTTGTTGTTTCCGCCCCTATCGGCGACATTCTCTCTGTCTCTTCTCCGGTTTTTGGTTTTACCGATCTCTCCACCCGCAGTTTTTATCTAAAACTGCACGATTTTACTCTAATACCCTATACCCGCGACTCTTCTCTGGCTTCCACCGATTCCCGCGTTCCTATTTTTAACTATTTGGATAGTACCCCAAATAAATCCATCTTTGACACTCCTCGAGTCGGCTGCGGCTCCAGAGGGGTTATTAGTGTTATTAAGCCTTCATCATCGTTGCTAAATGACAAAATATTAATTGGTAAAAATATCACCGATACCGAAATTTTCCAAATCAAATCAGCCACTAATTCACTAATAAAATATCTCTACGACCAATACAAGGTGGGTCGGGATTATCCCTCTGCCCCACCGGTTTTATCTATCGATCAATTTGCGTCGGCTCCCAGTCATATTATTTTTCAAGAAAAATCTGGCGACTGGGTACTTCTTGTCAGTCCCGACTATTCCATTCAGGCCGAATGCGGTAAACCGGTGATTTATCTTTATCCAACCAAAGACACAACAGTCAGTATCAAAGTTGGCGCCGACATTACCAAGTCGGAGCCTCTTTATCCTGCCTCTGGCTGGACAGTTTTGGCCCATCCCGATGGTAAACTCGATTATCAGGGTCTCTCCTATCCTAATTTATTTTGGGAAGGTAAGGGTCAGGGAATTTACCCCGATTTATCCGGTCACGGTTTTGTCGTCTCTCAAAAAGATTTGATTCCGACTCTGAAAAATCATCTTAAACTATTGGGACTAAATAATCAGGAATCTGCCGATTTTATGGAATTCTGGACACCCAAACTACCCACCTCTCCTTATGTCCGCCTCACTTGGCTAAGTACCTCGGAAATGAATCAGTTAGCCCCCTTATCTGTCACTCCCCGTCCTGACACTGTTATCCGTCTCTTTCTTGATTTCGGTGGTCTTAATAAACCAATTAAGTTAATTCCTCAAATTCTTTCCTCCCCGCCTCGACTCGGTTTTACCCTCGTCGAGTGGGGCGGATTACTGGTGAAATAAATTTACTTGGTTTCTTCAGGACCACGCAATGTAAGAAGTCGGCACTACAATGTGCTAAAATCCCCCTATATTATAAAAATATAACAAAATTTATGGCCGTAAAGATTTTAACAGTCGAAAGTGAAATAGTTGGATTTATCGTACCTCCAGGGACAAACTGTTTATCCTGTCGAGTTCCTCACGCTGGTCCACAAGGTATATGCGTCATTCCTTTAGCCGGCGGTGAGCGGGCCTTGGATTTATCGAGAGTTGATGGCGAAGAGGATGCCAGTAATTGTCGGGTCATTACCACTGTTCGAAGTTCCGGGTAAATAAACCTCAACCCACTCACTTCTGTATTTTGAAAAATATAATCCGCTTGCTTTTTGTTTGTTTTGTGTTTTTGTTTGGTTGTGTGTTGTTTTGTTTTTTTGTCTTGGACTTTCATCAACCCCCGTTTGCCGGCTCCCACAAGGGAGTAGGAGCCGGCCAATTGGTCAAAAGATTTTTAGGAGTTTGCAAAGCCCATATACAAACGCGACAAAAGCCAATATCCCCAGACCGATTAAAACAATTGGGATCTGCGCCGGGCTATAAGATCCGGTGTGGGGATTCTCCATCATTGAGGCCAAAAATATTAAAGCTAGCCCAACGATGAGTCCAATAAGAAACCTTCCTCTTAACATTTTCTTCTCCTTTGAAAAAAAATCCACACCAAGGCGTGGTTGGGTATGATAACGCTTCTGAAAAAGCAAGCGGATTGTGAACGTGCATTTGCCGGATCGAAAAAAAACAGGTTCGTTTTGACACCCTTTCAATCAAGCACCAATATTATCCCATAATATTAATATTTTGTCAATATATAGGATAGTATTGTTCCAATTCGGTTTGTAGCTGATTTCTCTGCTAAAATAGGCTTACTATCGCACCAGCGATGTTTTTGACCCGGTAGTCCGGCAGCTGCCGGATACAGCGGTCTGCAACCCGGCCGCTGCCGGGCGACTCCCTCTCCAGTATGTTTTATGTCTATGTTCTTCAAAGCCAAAAAGATAGAAAACTATATACGGGTTATTCTTCCGATCTAAAGAGAAGAATCACTGAACACAATCAAGGATTAGTTTCTTCCACGAAAAATCGCCGACCACTGAAGCTAATATATTATCAGGCCTTTGTCTCTGAGATTGATGCCAGACGTGAAGAAAAACACCTTAAGTCTGGAAGTAAAGCTCGAAATGAATTAAAATTACGCATTACCGAATCTTTGACCCGGTAGTAAAGCGGTTATACAGCGGTCTGCAAAACCGTTCAGGCGGGTTCGACTCCCGCCCGGGTCTCAAGAATTATCATCGGTCTGCAACCCGGCCGCTGCCGGGCGACTCCCGCCCGGGTCTCACCAGTGTGGATATGCATGTTATCTGAAAATTTACCGAAATCATGATAAAATCGCCTGTTTTAGGATAATAACTAATTATGAGTATTGAAAACCTGCATTCTCACACCACTAGTTCAGACGGTAAACAAACCCATGACCAGGTTTTGGCAACAGCCCGACAACACGGCATTGGAATAACTGCCTTTACTGATCACGATACCCTGATGCCAATATCCGTGGTCAACAGGTTAAGAGGAGAAGCAGTAACCAACTGGATATCGGGAATAGAAATCTCATCCGTTCTTCCTCCTGAACTTGGCAGTAAACCCCACAGTAAATTTCATATTGTCGGGTTGTTTGTCGATCCGACTCACACTGAGTTAAAACAACATTGCCAAAACGCCGCCGAGAATAAGATCAACCGAAGTCAGAAAATTATCGTTGCTTTACGGGAACTCGGATTTGACATCACTTTTAAAGAGGTTTTAGGTAAATCTTCCGGAACAGCTATCGGTTATCCTCATATGGTCGAGGCACTCTTGGAAAAAGACATAAATCGACTTAGGCTGGAATCAATTAGAAGAAAAATGAAAAGTGCCACCAGACACGATTTGGAAACAAGAAAAAAATACCAAAGGATGATGAAGTCTGGGCCCAAACAATATCCTTATACGCTATTATTTTCTTCAAGCGCATTTATACCGGGGATATACCAAAAAAGTGGTTTTCAAAAAGGTTTAGACGAAAACGTCAACTTAATCCGAAACGCTGGTGGAGTTGCCATACTTGCCCACTACTACTCTGTCAGTGACACAATCTCACCCGATCTCCTAGATACACTAATAAAAGCAGGTAGATTGGATGGTATTGAAACTGTTTTTGGATTATTTGCCTTTGTTGATGGAAATCCCAACTTATTTCGGCGTGAACAAAAAGTAACTTCGGAAATTGTCGCCAGACACAACTGCCTACAAAGCGGTGGTGCTGATTCTCACCGCCAACAGGATATAATTGATTTTGCCAGATTAAAATCATTCTCTGACAGAACGACAAACATGGCCGAAACAATCGTTAGGCAAAGAAAGAGTTCAAATTGGTCTTCACTACAAATATGACCACCCCGGAATTTCCTCGAATAATCAGAGAGGTTGGGTTCGATTTCCCTTTTGATTTTGAAAAGGATCCTAAAAAAATTTGGGCTCTAGATATTCCTGTCACCAATATTCCGATTGATAGTTTACTTTGGCATCTTGAAATGCCTTTCTGGTCAAGTGATCAGGGATATTATGATTTGAGTCCAAATGATTTATTAATTCACCCCGAGCTGTCTCCAGTCCATTTCCAAAAAGTATTAACCGCTGACTTAAGATATCCCCTAGATTTCGTTTCCTATAAGGGAAGAGACAAGATAATTGATGGTTTACATCGATTAACTAGATATAAGATGCAGGGTAGTTTGGAAATTCCCGCCAGAAACATCCCCTTGGATTTGCTTTTAGACGCAATTAATAGATGAAGTCCAACCATAATTTGACTATACTAAACAAACATGGAAATTGAAGTAAAACTTACATACAAAAACAAAGAAGAAATAATTAAGTGGTTAAAGGAAAACGGTTTTCATCTGGCCCACCAAAAAGAAATCCAGGATACCTATTTTGGCGCCGGCAACCATTCCATGTCAAATAAAAATAGTTTATATAGGATTCGAAATCTAGTTGGCCAAAAGCTCCAACTAACCCTAAAAGATAAATGCCTTGATCAAAATGGAGTTTGGAGTCGAAGAGAACTCGAAGTGTCTATTGACAACATTGAGGCAACGAAGGAAATATTATATTCTCTAGGTTGTGTTTTGATCAAAGAAAATTTTTCTCAAAGAGATATCTGGGAGGATGGTAAAGTTTCTTTCGAATTTATCTCTTTTAGTAAGCCAGCAGTTTTAAACTTAATTGAGATTGAAGGACCCAGCCAAGAAGTAATTCAAAAAATTGTTGACAAACTCGGTGACAAGGTTCAGGTAGCCGGAGAAGAAATATTTGCCATTTTTGACAAAAAGAATTAAAGCCTAATTTTAGGAATTACCTGTCTGGATACCAGTTCATCTAGATGTGTTGCGATATCTGGAACTTCAACCCGGGGATTATCGACCGATATTATATTTATCGGTATGTCTGTATTTAGTCTGCCGAGAGCAGCGAAAGCCACACCATAACAATCCAGCCTTCTTTCAGCCTCTTTAATGTCCATTGGATCACCATAATCTCTTTTGCCCCTGGCGTCAATATTAGCCAAGCAGTCTTCGGGGGTTGCATTAACAATCACTCTGTTCCCCGCAATTATACCGGTCGTTGCCCTGCCGCTTCTAATCCATCTTAGGGTGCTCGCTATTGCCGAAGGAGTCCCCCGGTCAAGCATAAAAGCCAATGATCTGACTTCAGATGAATCAACTACCACAATTTTTCCATCGTCTAATGCCGGAACGATAACAGTTTTGTAATTTAACATGACTGCTGCCATAAAGTGAGTGTTATGACGGACAGAATCGGACGCCAAATCCCTTTTAGCCATCAGCCTCTCTTGCAAACCATGGGCCTCGGGAGAATCATCGAAGCGTGTTGGTTTGGCCAGCAAGACATTGTCTTTTCCGTACCTCAAGGCAAGCTGCTCACAAATAATTTCAGCAAATACACCCTTACCGCTGCCATCGGGTGCGTCTACCGTTATTAATCGATCGCAAACCATAAAACGACGTTCAGGATATAAAGATTGTTCAGCTCTTCCTTCAATAACCAATTGTCCTTCGGCTACAGCTCTAGTGATATCAAATCTTTCACCCATTATTTTTCTTTAAATCCAAATATTTTTTTAAAACGGGTATGTTTAGAATAAAAAAACTATCAGGCTTATCTGCCAGCATTTTTCTGACTTTTTTCAAACTGACCCAATTTGGGTTCATGGTCTCATATTTATTTTCCGTCAAACTGCCATCTTGATTTTCTAGTTGGCAAATAAAGCTCAAACTAAGATATGAGCGCCCACCCTTAATTTGTTGAGTGACACAAAAAGGCTCATATGACAAAACAGAATCATTTTTATCACCATGAAAATACTCTTTAGGGTTTTTAGAGATATTTAAGGTTACGTTGAGACCAGTTTCTTCTTTAACTTCCCTAATCACGGCACTTGAGGCATCCTCGTATCGATTTATTAAACCAGACGGTATCTCCAAACGCCCTGAATAAACAGGATCAGTCGTCGGTTTATTGCGAGTCTGTAAAAGAATTTCTGCTGTCCCTTTATTTTCCCTTTCAACGATAGCGCTAACGACTGGTAGGGGAATGTTTATCGTGTCAAAATCTACAAAACGATTTCCGTGTTCTATGTAATATCCCTCTTGATGCAGAAGTTCATAAAGCTTTGGGCAATAAAGTTTAATTTGGTCCCGATTGGCCAACAAATCCGGAAAAGTGTTAATATCCTCTTTTAGCTTAAGTCTATAGGTTTCTCTGCGGCCAAAATTTTGTAACAAATTTTCAAAGCTATGAGCCGTACTCCAAGCAACGTTATTAAACATTTTTGCCTTATATGTTTTATTGGTCATTCCTATCAGAAATATCCCGCCATTTGTCTCTGGTCCTAGCACATATGAAAAATTATCCAACCGGGAAAATGCAGAAATTATTTCTTCAGATTGAATAAATGGCATGTCCATAGGGATAAGTATAACTTTGTGATATCCATATTCACCCGTTAAATTACTAAAAACATACTTCATCCGTTCACTTAAATTAGCCTCAGTCGGAATATTAATGGTGATTCCGCCAATATTGTAAGTACGTTCGTACCACTCCAAATCTTCGGCGGTGTCTGTACCTACAACTAAATCAAAATAATTTGAATTGTTAAGGTTGTTAAGCAAATCCTCCAGCGAACTTACACTTACCTTATAAGCAAAGGAGTTTGAAGTATCTTTGGCAATTCTGGTTTTCACTCTGCCGATATCCGGCTTTTTTGCCAAAATAATTACCACATTATTATGAGTTTGGTTCATATGGTTAATTTAACCAATTACTTGCTCCAAGACCGGGTTTAGTGGCTAAAAATTCTCTCGATTCAATAAAGGCATCAAGAATTTTTTGGTCTTCCTTGTTGGCAATAAACTCTTTTAGCGGGATTGAAAAATCGCTGGCATGACATGGTTTGATTTGAAAACCGGGGTCGACAAAAATTTCATTTGAATCAGCACAAGTTTCACAAGCATATTCTTGACCACAACCAATTTCTATGACGACCCCCTTAACCCCTTTATAGCTAAACCAATTTAGTGGTAAATAATCTTTTTGGCCACGAAAACTTTCATCAGGCTGAAGAGCTTCGGCACCCAAAGATACAATTTTTTCCATAATGTCTTTTAAGTCTTTTTGGTATTTCTGTTGATCTTTGGTAATCGGTTCAAAATTAAGGAATTTAAATTTAAACTTATTTTCAGCACACAGATCAAGTATCTCCCTTATGGACTCTTTAGAATCGTTTACACCAGTCATTGGCCCTTCTTTAATTTCCACCAAAAGTTTTCCCGCCTTTGAATATTCACCTAGATACCCAAGATTATTCATCAACCGATCAAATTGTTCCTGATTCCCTCCGGTAAGTCTCGACCAGATATTAAAGTTTAATGAATGCGTCGAAACCGCTACCTTCGAAAAATATTTTAAATGTTTATCAATCAATTCCTTTGTCAAGTAAGTGCCATTCGTATGAAAAAAAGTTTGTTTTAAATTCAAACTTTTTACAAAAGTAAGTAGCTCGTCAATATTCGAATACAATGACGGTTCTCCGCCGGTCAAGGAAAGATTATTGAGACCGTTTTCCTTGGTCAATTTTAAAAGATATTTAAGTGACTCAAGGTCAATGTGGCGAAGGTTCTTACAGCTTAGATCCATTCCTTCATTAGAACA
>Ga0075681_146_pt1 | contig 14980 bp, 20 predicted proteins | sample RifGroA2_FD_68250 | JGI IMG/M metagenome (GOLD analysis project Ga0075681, IMG submission 68250) | Microgenomates bacterium GW2011_GWA2_40_6
TAAAACACAAAAATAATTCTGCCACCGTCAAGCGCCGGAAAAGGTAAAACATTGACAATGGCTAAATTTACCGACACCACTCCAAAAAAATGAACCACTGCTAAAATTCCCTGATTCATTCGAATGCTACTAGTTGCCTGATACATCCCAATCGGTCCCGATACGTCTTTGGGCACCTGACCTTTTAATAATCCGCCAACCATTTTAGTCACTCCGTCAAATATTATTTTGCCCCAAAAATAAGCTTCTTTAAATCCGGCTCCAATTCCCTTATAAAATTCATACCATTTAATTTTCTTCATTTCCGTGTTGGATATAACTAAACCCAACAATCCCTGACCATCCGGTGCTTTCTCTCGAACCGGTATCACAAACAATTCTTTCTCACCTTTGCGGTCCACCACTATTTCTACTTTTCTTCCTTTATATTTAGCCACTTCTTCAGTTAGTTCAGCCGCCTTTTTAAGTTCCCTGTCGCCTACTGACACTACTACATCCTCAATCTTTAGGCCTACCGCCTCTGCCGGGCTGTCTTTGGCCACTCCGATGATCCGGACCCGATCAGTATCAACTGGAATTCCCAAGATGGTATAGACCACTGTATAGCTTACAAAATCCGCCAATTGGTAACCAGTTTAAACTCCAAATTGTTCCCCATTTTTTCCATGACAAAATCTTTGGCGGTAATCCCAATCCAAATTCCTCAACCTTTACTCCGGTTATTTTGGCCGCAAAAAAATGGCCAAATTCATGCACCAAAACTAAAATTGATAAAGCAAGAACAAAGATGAGAATATCCATGAACTCAATTCTATCAAATCCCTCTACCCTTCGGGTCGTCTCCCTTTGATGAAAGGGAGACCAATTTCTTTTTCCCTATCTTGAATGCATTTCTTCAAGTCATTCTCGATAAAATTATTTCCCATAAGTACCTGTTCTACCGAATACCTTATGGTCTTTATTCCCAACTCACCCAACCTTTCATCCCTGCCTTGGTCAACGTTCTTCCGATCATCGTGAATATCACCATCAATCTCTATTACCAATAACAATTTCGAACAATAAAAATCCAAAATAAATCTAGATACTGGTTTCTGTCTTAAAAATCGGTATCCAGTCCTATCATCCTTCAAAAACTCATCCCAAAAATATTTTTCCGACTCCGTGGGGTTTAACCGATTTCTCCTAGCTAAAATCCTTAAAGATTCTAAATATTTCCAAACACCCTTCCTGTTTCTATTTAGGTCTGAACCAAAATATTTCATACTTTCCAATTCCCTCCTTTCATCAAAGGAGGGTTAGGGTAGATTTTATGCTCTTATTTCCTGTTCCTTCTTTTTCGCCAATTCCTCAAGTTTAGTCATATATTGATCCGTTAATTTCTGTAAATCAACCTCATCCCTCTTATATTCATCCTCTGAAATTTCTTTATCATTTTTGGCATCGACTAATTTTCTTCGAAAATCACCTCGGGCATCCCGAAGCATTCCCCTGGCTCCCTCTAATTTTCTTCCCAGAAGTTTCACATATTCATCCCTCTGTTCCACCGTCATCATTGGCAAACTCATCCGGATTAGTTCTCCCTCTACCACCGGTGTCATTCCGATATTAGCCGCTGCTATTTCATTGCTGACTTCACGGATAATTGATTGATCCCAGGGTTGAAAAGTAATGGTTCTGACATCCGGTACCATAATCGTACCGATCTCTTTTAATGTCATTTTCTGTCCGCCATAAACCGTCACCACCACGTTTTCAATTAACCCCGGTGTCGCGCGTCCCGTTCTAATCGACCCGATATCATTTAAAAATAAATCCGCAATCTTCCCCATCCGGGTGTTTACATCGTTTGTGTTTAACATAAACCTATTTTAGCAAAACAGAAATTAAAAAAAATTAACGAAGCAAATAATTTTTCAGCGCACAGCCGCAGCGTGTCTAACACTGGTGTGAGCACTGCAAAAATTGTTTGCAAGTTAATTAAACTTTATATCTCAAATCTTTCCATTCTACCTATTTTTATCTTCTCTCCGAATTTTGCGCTCAAAGCTATTACCAAATCTTTTATTTTTTGGGTCGAATCCTTAATATATTCCTGCTCCAATAATTTTTCGACATTTTCCGGTTCCATGGCCGCTACCTGCAAACACAATTCTTTGGCTAATCTTACAAACTCCTCATTTTTAGCCACAAAATCGGTCTCACACAGAAGCTCTACCATTACCCCAATTTTACCGGTACTATGGGTATAACTTGCTACTATTCCCTGATGAGTTTCCTTTTCCGCTCTTTTTTTGGCCTTCTCGAAACCCTTTACTTTCAATATTTCTTTCGCTTTTTTCTCATCACCATCCGCCTCTTCCAGCGCCGCTTTAATCTCCATAATTCCTAACCCCATTTCCGCTCTTAACTTTTTTACTAGCTCAATTATTTTTTTGTTGTCCATATTTATTTTTGACCACCGGCTTTTAATGCTTTGCCAATTTCCTCCACTATCACCGTAATACTTTTAACATTGTCATCATTGGCTGGTATGGCCACATCCACGCCATTAGGATCTCCGTCAGTATCTACTATCGCCACTACTTTAATTCCTTTTTCCCGGCACTCCTTAACTGCCGTCTTTTCAAATCCGGCATCCACTACAAAAGCCACATCAAATAATTTTTCCAAAGTTGTCAGACCTCCGACCATTTTATTCAGGCGCCCTGTTTCTTTACGCAGCAGCGACAAATCTTTTTTGGAATATTCGGCAAATTTCCCTGCTTCTTTTCCACTATTGATGTCGTTTAACCGTTTTATATTTTTTTTAATTTCCGACCAGTTACTCACCGTTCCTCCAAGCCACCTATCGGTAACAATCATCCAATTTAGCCAAAGTTTTCACTAAATCAATTATTTGAATCCCCTCTTTGGCTACATAGATAAATTCCTTAGCTTTAGGATTGGTTTTGGAAATTTTGTGTCCCAGGTGACTTCCCGCTGCTAATAAATCTTTTAAACCCACACTCAGGTCATATTTCTTTTCCGTTTTAACCTTCACCTCAACTTTCTTTTCTTTTACTTTTACCATATTTTTTCTCCTTATTTTTTGCACACGGCTTTTCAAGCCAGGAGCTTAAGTGTCTAAAATAAATCTTTAACTTTTGGATTATATCACAGTTACCTAATCCACATAGCATCACCAAAACTAAAAAAACGATATTTTTTCTTTACCGCCACTCCATAAACTTCCCTCCATTTTTCTCCTAAAATCACCGCCACCAACATTACTAAAGAGCTTTTTGGCAGGTGAAAATTGGTAATCAAAGAATCAACAAATTTCAGACGGTATGGTGGATAAATAAATATATCAGTTCTACCCCTTTTGGCCTGTACTTTCCCATTATTCGCTACACTCTCTAACACCCTCAAGACCGTGGTTCCCACCGCAATTATTCTTTTTCCGGCTCTTTTTGCCCCATTAAGTCGGTCAGCTGTAACCCCGGAAATTTCATAAAATTCACTATGTAATTTTTTCTCTTTTATATTCTCCGCCGTCACTTCTCCAAAAGTCCCCAACCCTACATGCAACACCACTTCTTCAATTTCCACCCCCTTCCTTTTTAATTTCTCTAAAAGCTCCCGGCTAAAATGTAATCCGGCTGTCGGCGCCGCACTACTGCCGGTCTCCTTGGCATACACCGTTTGGTATTCCTTCCGCCTATCCCCCCCAGCTTTTATATATGGCGGCAGTGGCACTTTACCAATTTTTTCAATGACCTCCTCACTAAAATTTAGCTTAACTTCCACCTCTTTCCCATATATTTTAATTATTTCTCCAAAATAATTATTAGCAAAACTTATTCTTTGACCCATTTTTACCCCTTTACCCAGTGCCAACCACCTAAAGTCTCCCAGTTTACTAATCAATAAAATCTCTGCTCCTCCCCCACTTTCCTTCCTTCCCAAGAGTCTGGCCGGAAACACCCGACTCCGGTTTAATACTAATACATCATTTTTGGTCAACATTTCTGCCAAATCATAAAAGTGTTTATGCGTGATTTTATCTCCCTCGACTACCAATAATCGGCAACTGTCTCTCGGATTTGCCGGTTCTTGGGCAATTAGATCAATCGGCAGCTCGTAATCAAAATCATCTATTTTCACCATTTTATGCTACACTACTCCTGTAGGGAAAATTCTGTCAAGTAAATTGAAGGGAAGTCGCTACGTATTATAAATTTTTTGTCCAAAAATGAACAAAAAGCTCTATGTCGGCGGCTTGTCCTATCAAACTACCGATGACACTCTGAACGCGTCTTTCGCTCAGGCAGGAACAGTCGTTTCTGCAGTCGTTATTAAAGACAAATTCTCCGGTCAATCCAAAGGCTTCGGCTTTGTGGAAATGTCGACCGAAGAGGAAGCAACTGCTGCCATCGCCATGTGGGATGGTAAAGAACTTGACGGACGTTCCGTTAAAGTTAATGAAGCCCGCCCTCTTGAAGACCGTCCCCCACGTCGGGACAACTACTCCCAATCTCGCGGCCCATCTCGGGGCGGATTCGGTGGTGGTCAATCAAGATATTAATTTATTTTGAAACTCCAAATCCCTCGGTGCAAACCGGGGGATTTTTGGTTTAGCAAACCATCATAATCTCCTAATAGGGCAAGTGGCACAACCCCCTAAATTCATCTCCCACTCGTTTTTCAAATATCCCGGACAATTAACTTGCCCCGTTCTCTCATTTATTCTTATCTCTCCATGTCCCACCACCCCCACAATCCCTCGTTCTTGTCTACTTTTCTTCGACAAAAACTGATTTCTATTTTCTCTAACCGGGCAATTTTTCGGAGCCTGCTCCAAAAAATCCCCCATCCTTAAACTCAAATTTAAATACAAACCCCCACCGTTAATCATCACCTCGGGAAATTGACCAATACTTCCGATAATACTCACCCTTCCGGTTTTGACTGCTCTACTCCAATCACCATCGCTTTCTCCTTCGACTGAAAACCGATTTCCTTGTCTATTAACCCACACTCCGCTAGACCCCAATAACACCGGCTCTAAAATATCACCGTCCCTATTGTCTCCGATAACCAAACAACGTTCTGGATCTATATCTGTCTTTTTAAACCACTCATCCCATTGTATTCTCTTAGATCTTTCAACCGAAAAGCAATGAACTTCGGCAAATTTACTTTCTAAACCACACCCCCTTAATTTGTGCATTGTCCACTCTCTTTCAGCATGGGATACCAATAATATCTTTCTATTAGTAAAATTCAAGGCCTCTATTGCTTCAGACGCACCTTCCAACATTTCAGGCACATCATCTGTATACATCCTCTTTATTCTGTCAATTGCCGCCACCACTGCTTCATTATTTTCGGCCAAACCCAACCACTTGGCAGTAAGCATAGTAGTTATCACCGAAATTGTCGGTCTTACTCCAAATTCACGCCTAATTGCTCCTATTACTACATCCATATATTTAGCTTTTACTTCGGCCGCACTTAAAGCTCTTTTCACCATTGGTAAAGTATGGCTTTTCAACAGATTCTCAGAGGCCTCATAAAAAGCCAACCCAAAAACACCGCTAGTGTCTACTGATGTGTCGTCAAGATCCATCAAAACTGTGGTTATCCCTCTTTGTCCCATATACGCCCTCATGTTTTCTACTACTCTCGCCCTACCAGTTTCCGTTGAAAACCACCTTTCTGACATAATTACCCAATTTTACCACCAAACTCAATTATCTAGCCTTGATGTTTATTCCTTCTAACATTTGTCTGTTATAATTTTCTAACCTTATGAAAAATATAATTAAAGAGTACCGCATCATTCACCATCTAACTCAAGCTGATTTGGCTCAAAAAGTCGGGGTTAGGCGGGAAACTATTATTTATTTAGAAAAAGGTAGATATACCCCTTCCTTAATATTAGCCCACGATGTGGCCAAAACTCTCAAAACCAAAATTGATAAACTCTTTGTTTTCAAATAACCTCACCAGCGCCCTTAAAACAAACGATTTTTTAGTTCTCGACTACTAGCTTGATTCTTCCCCCATTAAATACGGTCGTATCCGCTGTCAAGCTCTTAGCCTGAACTTTATCTAAATGATTGCCACCTCGAAGCGTCAACTTTCCCGACACCACTGACCCAAAGGTCTGGCTAGAACTTTTTATTTCACTTCCCCAAACTTCAATTCCTGCCGTTGAGTCAAAAAGCCTGACAAATGCCGTCCCGTTACCATTTAATAATTTCATATTGGCTTCAAAATAGGCCTCCTTTAACCCCGGGTAGTCGTCGGGATTAAAATAAAACTCTGTTCCCGAAATATCCGTCCATTTGGTGTCAAGTACATTACCGCTGCCGTTTACCGGCACATAAACCGTCGACTTTACCTTTACTTGGTTAGTTTTTACCACTGTCGGGCTTACAACCGGGCAACTACAACTAGGTGTTGGTATTGCCGTCATCTTTTTATCAATTAAAGCCGTACATTCCACCAAACAACTATTATTAGGTACCGTCACTTTTTCCTTCGTCTTTTCTTTTTCCCAAAGCCACCATCCTACCACTACATTTATCAAAATCAAGTCTACTATCAACACCACCCAACCAACTCTCTTCATATAACATCATCCTTTCCCGCCGCTGTTCCCAATCCTCAATAATTAGTCCTTAATCATTGTCAACATCATTTTAAACGGCTCAACCGCCATCAGCGCATGAGGTGCCCCCGCCGGCATCGGCAACATTTCTCCGGCTTTAACTTCATGTTTTACCCCGGAAACCGTTATTTCTGCCCTACCCTCTAAAATAGTCACAAAAGCCCTTCTTGGAGTACTATGTTCGCTCAATCCCTGGCCTTTATCAAAAGCAAAAAGAGTTACTGTCCCCATCGGGTTATTTACAATTTCTTTGCTCACCACCGAACTCTCCTGATATTGAATCGTCTGACTAATATTTTGGGACTGAATCACCCCTTCATTATAACCCACCACCCTCCCTAAAACGGGATAGTATCATAATTTTTATAATCCTCTTTACACTTTTTGATAAGACTCAAAAGTGGCTCCGGCTGCGGGATTAATTGCTTTTAAGATCTCCAGTAATTTCACTCTTATATCCGCCGTTTTAACCACATTATTTACCATTACTGTCGGCAACCAGCCGTCGACTCCGGCTGCTACTTGCTCCGCTTGTTCTGGTGTCGCTCCGGACATTATCACCCCATTTACGATTTTACTCCGGTCAAAATCCGTCAAACTACCATCTTTTTTCTGAACTTGAAACATTTGTCTTCACCTCCTGATAATCAACTATTAATTTAATTTATTTTACACTAGTTCGCTACTAAAAATTAACTTCGGTCCTAAACAATTTGTAATAAATAACCGAAATCGACACCAGAAGTAGATGGACAACTAATAATGACCTGGCAACCCCAAATCGATCTGCCGCCATACCCACCAATATTGCTGAAACTGAGTAAATAATATTGCCGACAAACGAATTAATTGACGTCATGGTTGCTCTTTGCTCGTTGGTAAATTCGTTCTGTAAAATTGTACTTTTAGCCACCACGCTTGGACCATACGACACTGAAGCGGTGGCAACTATAAACGGTGAAACGATTGTCGGAAAAACAAAAGCAATTAGTGATAAAACCCGACAATAAACTTCTGAATAAAACAATACTTTCATCGCTTCATACTTACGAATTAATTTACCACTCAATCTAAAGCTGACAAAACTGGTAAAAAAGTTTACCGACATAACCATGCTCGTGGCCCAGGTTGGTAAAAACAAATTATAAAAAACCGATTGGAAATTCCAAGTCACTCCGCCTATATAACCGATAATGTCAGCAATACTAAGCCATCTAACTTTTAAATTATTTTTGTACATCAACCAAGAATTTCTAAAGTGGTGAACAACACTTTCAATACTTTCTTTTTTCACTTTTGGATCCGTCAAGCCAAAGCTAATCATAGTTGCCATCAACCTGGGCAAGATAGACAATGAAAACAAAAGAGACAGCGGTAACCTGATGACCATCAAACTACCAACGAAAATTCCCACAAAACCCGACAATTCCAACCATGAGTTCATTTTGCCAAACTCGTTGTGATATTCATTCTCTCGTTTTGACTCTTGCAGGGTTTCGAAAAGCAACGCATCGTTATTACCACTAAATGAGGCATAGTTGATACCTTCAAAAATTGCTCCGGCAATTAAAAACCAATAGCCCTGTCCGATAGCATACAAAACCACAGACAAAAGACTGGCCAAAGCACCAATCCGAAGACAGTTACTTCGACCATATTTATCGGAGTAATATCCAAACGGTATTTCAAATAATCCCTGACTTACTTGTATCACCGAAAAAATACTTAAGGCCAAAGTATATGATTGAGTAATTTGATAAAAGTAAATTACTGCTAATACCGAATAGGGTCTAAAGTTGTAGCAAATATAAAACAGGAATAGTAGTTTTACGTTGCTGTATTTTTTTAATTTCATAAACGAAAAAGCCAGTCTTTCGACTGGCGTTTATAAATAAGATTGAAAAATAAATTTTCTAAACACCAGCTCTCCGGCAATAACCGGAAAGTCTCATTGATGTTTAGATTTGTATCATGCCGAAATTATATCAGAGAAAATATGGTTGTCAATGTTATAGGATATAATTTGCCATTGACATTCTTCACCGGTATCTGTCAAAATGTATTCTGTGGTACCCAAAGCTCGAAAACCAACCACTTTAATTGTGGTAGTCGTTGGCCTCGTTCTTATCAGTGCTCTCACTCTCCTCCCCCGATTCCTTCTCCCTTCTCCCAGTTCCAATACTAAATCATCACCTCCCGATACCTCCGGCTGGCAAACCTACCAAAGTGATAAATATGGTTTCAGAACAGACGGTCAGGGAGGCTATGGCTAAAATCAAATTCCAAATGGACGCTGACCCAAATATCACTGTTGCCAATTACCAGTCTGATTATAAAAACGATATCGGGGGACATATTATTTCCGGTTCTCAAATTATCAACAATCAGAACTATCAATTTGAAAATCAAGGTTTAGTTTCTCCCAATGGCCGTCTTCTTCTTTTCCACGGTGTCGCCAAAACTGAAACAGCCAATCAATATCTAAAAGATATTACTCAAATTATTAAAAGTTTTTCCCTTAATTAAGCTTGTGGGTATAATCCGCTTTTTTATCTCTTTTATCACCAACCTTGTTTTGGGTTTTATTATCCCTGCTGTGATTATCACCCAGCTCAGTGGTAGACAGGCCGTCATCACCGGTCAAAAAGTTGGACTAAGTTTCAAACTCGACACCTTTGGAATTTTGGCCCTAATCATTTTTATAATTCTTTACAATTTTGTCTCCAAAAAATATCTCGGTCAATCTCCTGGTAGTAAAATTACCAATCTTTTAACCCGACACAAACAATAAAACCGACTTAAAATATATTCCTATTGAATTATAAAATTGCCATTCTTTTTTGGGGGCGACTACATTTATCATCAGGATTACATTGCTCGATAGACCCGGAACATCTTCTTATACTATAACAAGAAGAATTTAACAGTGACACCATCTCAGCCCCCTCGATGGGACGCCCAAGAAACTCTTCTAGATCTTTTGAATCAATTGCTACTCCAAGAGAAAAATAATTCCGGCAACCACGACACTTTGGTTTTTTTCTTGTTTCCATTATTGCTCTTTATACCACAAAAAAATCATCTTTACCCCCAACAAACTTAATCGCCGAAAAAGTGATACTCAATCCATAATCCGGTAGAAATGCCGGAATTTCTTTATGAATTGTTATATTAGTAAACCCAACTTGTTTTAATAGCTTTAAATAGTCATCTTTTAGAATCGCTCCGCTGACACAACCGATTAAAAGGTCTTTGTCATTTTTTAATTCTTCCAGCAACGGTTTAATTAAAACTACATCGGAAACCATTAGTCTGCCTCCGGCTTTTAACACCCGGTAAGTCTCTTTAAAAACCTTGGCTTTGTCCGGAGCCAAATTGATAACACAGTTGGAAATAACCACATCAACTGAACTATCTTCAACTAGTAAATTCTCAATGTCACCTTTTTTAGCATTCTCTCTGGATTTATCCAACATTTCATCAGTCATGTCTACTCCAATCACCCTACCTGTTAACCCAACTTTTTTAGCCGCCAAAAAAGCGTCAAAGCCAGCACCGGAACCTAAATCCAACACTATCTCCCCCTCCTTAAGTGAAGCAATGGCGGTTGGGTTTCCACAGCCCAAACCAAGATTTGAACCATCGGGAACCGCCGTCATCTCGTCTTCGGAATAACCCATTTCTCCGGATTGTTTCTGGACAGTCATGTTGGAATTACAACCACAACTTCCACTACCACATTGGGCCGAAGTTTTGGCTATTTGTCCATATTCTTCTTTAACTATTTTTTTAATATCAGACAAACTTTTCATTTCCCTATTCTATCAGGATAAAAGAGCGGGTTATAAACTACTTCAAATATTGACAGACAAATCAATGATTAAGGTAGCAAATAGGAGGAAAATACCAATTAATACACAAATATGAAACTTATCGATTGTTTAACAAAACACAGATTGTCGACCGGTTCACTACCCCCTGAAGCAAAATTAGGTAAACCCGCAGTTAGAAACAGTAGTGGTCAAAACAGGGAAAATGTAGATGTTGAATCCTGTCGGGTTACACTAAAAGAAACCAAAAATCCCACTGTAGCGTATTCGTTGGCAATGTTTCAGGAAAAATAAAGGTTAGGAAATAGCTAATTCCTCCAAAAGCTGGTGATGTGAAGGAGTGTCTTCAGATTTTTTTAGATAGCCAACAACGGCTTGCATGGGAAAAAAGAAATTGGTCCAAGATCCGATTTCCCTCTGAATTTGGTTATGGGAAAATATATGAAAATGAAAAGCCCGACTGATCACCCCGTAAAGAAAGAGGTGATAACCACATCGACAATTATTTTCTAAACCGACAACCGTATGGGCAAAGGAACATACGGGCAACGAAACATCAAATCCAGCAAAGCGAGGATCAAGCAACCGACGACGGTGGTGTAGGGTGTAATCCAGAAGTGAATAATAAGATTTCTGAGAAAAGGGAAGCCGAACGCAGCTAAGACTATTTTCCGGAGGAACTAAAAGGGCTATTAACTTTCTAAAAAAAGCGGCTCCAAAACGCCAAATTACATCATCTGAAAGGGCTAGAAAAAGAATATTTCTTTGGTCCTGAGGTAAATCTAAAATTTGACAAAAAACCCGCAGTTGAGCAATGGTAAACAATCGTTTGCCGTTAATAACCCGGGAAACTACGCTCGGATCAATACCTTTAAATCCAAGATTTTCCCACATCACCATTGCCAGCTGATTCAAACTCATTCCGTTTTGAAAAACAACCCTATTCCCTTCCTTGCGGTAATACTTCTTTAGTGTAACTTCGAGGTGATTTCTCATAGAGTCTACCTACCTATAAGTTACACATCATTATATCACTTTTTTAAAAAAAATAGAAAATGGATTATTGACACCTTAGTCAATGAGTTTAAAAACAGCTCGTGGTAATTTAATGGAAAGAAATGACTAAATTGAACATCGGTGGTGTAAATAAGAGTTATTTAAACGGTCAAAGGACAATTGTTTTCCATAACTTGAACTTGGAAATAAAAATGGGAGAGTTTGTATCTATTTTTGGACCAAATGGTTGTGGTAAATCAACCCTCCTAAATATTATTGGTGGTATTACCGAAATAGACCGGGGAAAAGTTGAATTTGACGGTAAACCTATAAATGAAGCTAAAATCGGTTGTGTTTTTCAGGATTATAAAAGCTCCTTATTTCCTTGGCTGAATATAAAAAACAATATCGGACTACCACTTAAACTGAGTGGAGTAAGTTCCCAAAAAAGAAACAGACTGGTTGACAAATTATTGCGATGCCATAAAGTCAAATTCAAAACTGATATCTATCCCTACGAATTAAGTGGCGGACAGCAACAATTAGTGGCGTTACTCAGGAGTCTGATAATCAAACCGGATATTTTACTTCTAGATGAACCATTCTCCTCCCTGGATTACCAAACTACCCTCACCATGCTTAATAAACTTTCTCAAATCTGGCAAAAAAACAGAATTACCACTCTCTTTGTCTCTCATGAAATTGACGATGCTCTTTTTTTGGGTCAAAAAATAATCCTTTTGAGTACCAAACCGACCAAAATTCTTAAGATATTTTCGATTCCCCTACCCTACCCCCGGGACATTTCCGTAATGGCTTCCCCTGAATTCAACAGGATAAAAAACCAGGTTCTAAAGTTATATAGTCAACAATTCAAAGGAGGATTGGAATATGAAAGTTAAAATTTTTGTTCTGATTTTAATCGTTCTGGCAGTAATACTGGCACTGCCGCGAAACAAAAAAGCCGAAATCAAGGAAATGCCGGTTGTTAGAATAGCCTATGGTCAATATATTTCACCCATGTTTGTGACTCAAGAAAAAGGTTTTTTTGAAAAACAGGGTATAAAAGCAGAACTCACCCTATTCCCGGCCACCAACACTACTGTTCAGGCTATTGCCAACGGTAATATCGACGTCGCTTCACTGCCCTACTCGGTATTGTTTCCCCTGGAAAAAGCCTCGCCGGGAAAATTTAAAATATTTGCTGGCATCGTGGAAACAATAGATCAACCTTATAGCTATCTGATTGTCAAAGACAATATTAAAAAGGTTGAAGATCTAAAAGGTAAAAAAGTGGTGGTCCGATCTGGATCAAACGGCAAAATGCAGGCCACCTTAATATTCAAAGCGTTGGGAATAAACCCAAAAGACATCGAAATGGTTGAGGCAGAGCCATCTCTGACGGCGGTCACTTTTGCTAAGCCGGATATGGCCGCAGCTGTTGACGTTGAACCATCAGCCACCGCTATGATCAGAAAAAATCTGGGAAAAGTACTAATCAGCGGGATACGGGCCAGATATTTATTTAATCCCTATCCGACTACCGGCATGATTTTCAGCACCAAATTTTTAGAGAAAAACCCAGAGCTGGCAGAAAAATTCGCCAAGGCTATCGATGAAACCATTGATTTTATCCGACAAAATGATCAGGAAAGTCGTCTTTTGATGTTGAAATATTTAAGTATGGATAAAGAGGTGGCTCTGGCTATGTCACCGGCGGAATATCAAAAATCGGACGAACTGGACAAAAAAGCTATTGAAAATGAGATGAATTTGGAAGCAAAAAACAAAATATTAGACAACGTCGTTGATCTTCGAAATGTCTATTACCGGTAAGAAAAAAAATGGTTTAATTGGTTGGGTAGGACCGTTAGTATTAATTACCATTTGGGCGGGAGTTAACTTAAGTGGCTTGGTTGACTCACTTTATTTACCCAACGTCGGAGAGGTTGCCAAAAGAATGGTTGAATTTTTATCAACCGACGGCTGGCGGCATATCAGCTCAACCCTAACCAGAACCCTGTTAAGCATTGGACTAGCCACGGTCATTGGAGTACCGCTGGGTCTGATTATTGGTCTGAGTCCGCAATTGTACCAAGCCAGCGAAATTATCATTGATTTTTTTCGGTCGGTACCGGGAACAGCTTTTTTCCCGCTGTTTTTACTTTTTTTTGGAGTCGGCGACGAAGTCAAGATAGCCATTACCAGCTTCGTAGTTTCTTGGGTAATGCTTTTAAACAGCGTTTACGGAGTTTGGAACTGTCCCAAAACCAGAATGAAAATTGCCAAAGTATTCCGGGCCAGCCGCTGGCAAATATTTCGAGAAGTAATCATCTTTGATGCCCTACCCCAAATAGTAGTTGGATTAAGGTTAAGTTTATCCCTGGCGCTGGTAATTACCATAGTCACGGAAATGTATATTGGTGGAAACTATGGGTTGGGAAGAAAAATTTACGACAGCTACATAGCTTACGATACAGCCAAACTTTATGCCATCATCCTGGTAATCGGCGGATTAGGACTGCTGATTAACAAATCTTTTGGGTACTTTGAAAGAAAGGTAGTTCACTGGGCTGGTAAATAAAAAACTATTATTGACAAATCGATCAATGATTAAGTTAAAAGATGGGGAGAAAATACAATTATGATAACCTATCATGAAAACAGAATAGAAGCACCGGCTATTATTATTCCTTACAGTTTTCGGGCCGTAGCTGAAACCGTCGGCTCCGGTGTTACTCCTGCCGCCACTCCCCTTAGCCGCATCTCCCAACCACTACTTAGGGTGGAAAAAGTTGAATCGTGGATGCCTACTTTTGGAGCCGGTCGGGGAAGACTTGATTTTAATTGGGGATTTGTTCCGGATGCGCTCTGGAGAGTCAGGACTAGTGTAAATAAAAATGGAATAGTTCAGGGAGCAGAAATCGCCGAAAATGCCAACAATTTTCTAAATCTTCGTGAGGGTGATGTTTTGGCTGATTTAGGTTGCGGACCCGGAGTCATCGCTAGATATCTAGCACCCAAAGTGGGAGAGACCGGTTGGGTATATGCCCTTGATGCCTCTCCGGGAATGCTGGAAAACACAGAAAGATCCCTAGCCGGAATCCGACACACCACCATTCATGGCGATATCCACACTGTTGACAAATTAATTAAAGAGAAGGTTGACGCGGTGGTGTTATCAGGAAACATCCATTTGTTGAGTAACCCGGAAAAAGCCCTCAAAGCCATCAGACAAATTCTAAAACCGATGGGGAAATTAGTAATTATCTGTCACGCCTATTTTCACGGCGGAGACAACACCTCTAATTATTTTTCCCGACTAATAGATCAATTAATGGAAACCCGAACTGATCTGTTTGCTCAGGGATTACGGCTCCCGATGCTCAGTCCCAGAGAATTGACCAGAATAAAAGTCACCTTGGTTAAATGTGGTTTTGGTATCCAACAGTCTGAAAGTGATATTTGGTCACCGGACAGTGATAATGTTTTT
>Ga0075681_145_pt1 | contig 14211 bp, 15 predicted proteins | sample RifGroA2_FD_68250 | JGI IMG/M metagenome (GOLD analysis project Ga0075681, IMG submission 68250) | Microgenomates bacterium GW2011_GWA2_40_6
CTAATAAAAGCTACCAGCCGAACCGGTATAGCCAATGTTAAGAACGACGGTGGTACCAATACTATAAGCAGTGGTAGCACCAATGCCCCAGGTAGGACAGGTAACATCAGTGATTTTTAGTCTGGTACCAAGTCCATTAGCGCCGGAACTGGGGGTGGTAGCGCCCAAATCAAAACCCTGTTGATCCGGGATACCATCATTAAATTGTTCGCCGGTTCGGCTGGTAGCTTTTATTAGGAACTCCCAATAACCACCGGTAGAATTAGATTGGGGAGTGAAAGAGATGGTATGAATGGCGGAACGGGTGGCAACAATGGCGGCATTGACAAAAGCATTACTTTGACCGATGCCAGAATTAATAGTGAAGGCGGCAGTGCTACTAATATCTTTAACAGTATAGAGAGTTAAAGGGCCGCTACTACCGACACCGGTACCGGTGGTGCCGATGGCGATAGTGTCACCGACAAAGAGATTGTTGGTGGTATTGCTGGGATTGCTGGAGGTAACAACATTAAGAACTGAATCACCGACTTGGGTGGTACCGGAACTAAGTCTGGCAAAGTAGGAGAGTTGGGAAGAGGATAGGATGTCTCTGACGCTGGTAGGTGGGGCAGAGACAAGAGAATGGGGTTTGAGAAATAGAGAAGCAACGACAATAATGAAAAGACTAATTAGAATACTATATATTTTAGTGCGCACTAACATACACTTTAAGGATTAATAAAATAATTGTCAAGTAATAATGATTACTTTTTTTTGATATATTTTGAATGGTGGAATTCATTTTATTATTGTAGTATTCGTAAATTGTCTTAGTTATGGGAAATTAATATGCAATTAGCAATGATATTAGTGTCTTGCTAGATGTGGTTTGATGTATCTAATTAGATGATAAGATAAGAAGATGAGAAGAAAGATAACAATAAGAGAATAAGGGAGGACGAGAAAGTTAATAGTCGATATTTCCTTGGAGTTTTTTAGTGACAAAGAAGCTTGATAAAATCCAGGCCAAAGAGGGGGACCGAGGCGGCAGGAAACAGGTTTGGAGTTGTTTAGACAGGAAATAGTACGTTGGTGGTGAGATAGGACATTATTAGGAAAGAGCTCCATTTGTAGGAGGGGGGAGTTATTTTTAGAGATAGTAATAGTGCCTTCAATTTTGGAAAAGAAATCAGATTGGTTGTCGGCTAGACCGGTAAAAGTGCCAAAACCAAAGAAAGTATCATGAATAAGAGGCGAAAAAGAAAAATTGGAAACGGTGATTTTGGAGGGTACCGATTCGGAATTACTAACGGAGACCAACAAATGACTGCCTAATCGGACAAGATTGGTAGTGTTGGAATCAGCAACGGTTAATTGTTGATTGACAAAGAAAGTAAAATATAGATCCTTTGGAGAAAGAGCAGCTGGGGAAGAAATCTTTAGAACCAATTGGCGGCTTTGATTGGGGTTGAGGACAAAAGAAGAGCCTAAGCGAAGATCGGAATTAGTTAAGGAAAAATTTAGATCAAGAGGGAGCCCCGGATAAGATAAGCCGCCGTCAAAACCTTGAGGTAGCCACCGTTCAACTGAGGTGGGAACGATAAAATTATGATAAATGCCGGCAGATTGGGCCGGAGAAATATTGACCTTGTAGGTGATGGTGGATTGACGGTTTTCTACCGGGGAAGATTCGGACATGAATATTTGGGGAGTTTCGGCCGGAGAGGCAGCAACGTTGGCAAATTGACGAAAATAGGTGTTGTCGGCAAAATATGAAGAAGCACCGATGCCGGAAGCATTAAAACCAAAACCATAAGTAGAGGAGTTGACCCAAATATTTGAGGTTGATTCGTTGCAGGGGTTATCGCAGACAGTGTCAGGAATGGTAATGCCGCTTTCCAGACTTAAGGGGCGAGACTCTTGGGAGCTTATCTGATAACCATGACCGGAGGGAGTGCTGATGGTGACAGTGTTGACGGCAGTGGAAGCAATACCCGGAGTTAAAATACCGAAATTGATATCTAAATTGTCAATGGAAAAAGCAAAGGTGATAAAGGTATCGTAAATGTATTGAAAACCGGATTTTAATAGAACTCCGGATTTTTGATAAGTTCCCGGAGCGATTTGGCCGACGGTATCAGAGAGTTTGTAGTTACCTGAAGTTTTGTTGCCGGAGGTGATATTGAAATTTCCCCAATCGATGACGTAGTTGTCGGAGCTGAAGTGCTGGGAGAAAACGGGAGTAGTTAGTACAGAGTACAGAGTACCAAGTACCAAGAAAAAAAATATTTTAATCATTATCTTTCAGCTCTTGAATTAAGTCGTCGGTGTGCTGAACAAGTTTAGTGTCTCCGCGGGCTAAAAGTTTTTGTTTTAGTTCAAGACTCAGCCAAAGGAGGGTTTCTAATTTGTGGTTTTGTTCCTGGGTAAATTTTTGAGTGATAAGGTAAGCCAGGGGTGAAATGAAGACCAGAGAGAGAAGGTAGATTAGGGAGTGACTGGAAATCAAAGTTTGGGAAAGAAAAAGAGCCAAGATGAGGCTATAAAGGAGAATGGTTTGGGGGGATTCCTGAAAAGATAGGGAAAAAAGAAGGAAGTATTCTAAGAAAAGAAGGGGAGAAAGTAATCCGCCGGTGGTAAAAACAATTGTTTGAACGATAATAATTACCAAAGTAACCGGAGTTTTTTTGAAACGTATCGAATAAGCGACAAGAATAATAGAAAAGAAGGCAATGATTTGAGGTGAGTAGGTAGCAGCGGAAGTATTGGCGACAATGGTAGGGGCTAGGCAGCAGAAAAAGAAGAGGGTAATCTTAAGAAGTGGCGACATTAAGAAAATTATACATGTTACATCGGGGAGATTTTTTGCTTTTACTGGGGGTGGGATTAATGATTGTCGGGATTGGCAGTAAGCTGGAGAAGTCTATGGGTCAGGGAGAGACAATAAAAGAGATAAAGGCTGAAGTGACAATGATCCCAGGAAAGATAAATATAAATACGGCCAATCTTCGGCAACTGATTGATTTACCCGGAATCGGAGAGAAGATGGCTCAAAGAATAATTGACTATCGACTGGTTAATGGTCTTTTCAAAAGTAAGGAGGCCATAAAGGGAGTGAAGGGGATTGGAGAGAAAACCTATGAAACACTTAAAAGCAAAATCGATATTTGAGTGGTGTTTTAGTGTTGGGATTCTGTGGTTTTTGATATACAAGTTTAATGATAGGCAGACTTTGATAGGGTATATCAGACGGTCACTACCGTCAGAGGAAGGATCGATGCTAGCGGCGATGTTGTGGGGGAGTATGGAAGGAATAAGTCGGGAATTTTATTCCCAAATGGTTAAAAGTGGCTTGATCCATATTTTAGTAGTCAGTGGTTCCAATATGATGATAGTGGTAAAAGGTTTGGTGGAAGTAATAGCGCCATGGTTAGGACGGAGAAAAGCAATAATTATCGGGGTAATAAGCGGTTGGTGGTATACCAATTTGGTTGGTTGGCAGATTCCGGTAATCCGGGCGGCGATTATGGTAACTTTTTTGTATCTGGCCCAAATTTTAGGAAGAAGGCACGATTGGTTGAGAATACTTTGGTTGACAATAATCATGATGGTGGCAGCAGACCCAAAAGTATTGGGTGAGGTAGGTTTTTGGTTGTCTTTTTTGTCATTTGCAGCAGTTTCTTTTAGACCCGATGAGGGGGTGATAAAAACGACATTACGGGTGACGGTGTGGATTACACCTATTTTGGCTTATAAATTTGGGGTAATCAGTATTATTTCGCCTCTGAGTAATTTTTTAGTTTTGTTTTTGACCGGAATAATAACCACCTTAGGTATGGTGGCTAGCGTATTGGGAATTTTTATTGAGGTTGTCGGAGGGGTCATTTTATGGTTTATATATCCAATATTGGTCTATATAAAATGGGTGGTAACAACTTTATCGACTTGGGAATGGGGTCAAATTAGAATCAGTTTTAACGGTTGGAAGCTTCTTGGATTTTTGCCCCGGGTCATGATGCAGAGGAGATAGGGTTTGTTGGGTAGGTAAATAATGCCGCAGTCGTGGAGTTGTTTTTCACCGGTATTGGTGTACTGCCGTTCACCGAACTTATGAGCGACTAAAATATTTGGAGGGACTCCGGCAACGAGAGCCTGACTGAATTTTACCCGACTTAACAGACCCAGGGCTTTTTCGGACATATCTTTACTGAGGTAGGAGGCATTAAAGAGAATCCGAAAGAAAGAGGCATATTGCTTGACAGAGAGGATATTTCCATTGGGATTTTCAAACCCAAGCGAAATATCAACGCCTAAATTGTTGTAAGTTTCAATTAATTTTCGATTGTCGATGTTTTTTAGGAGAAGATCGTAAGCTTGATTGTCGGAATAAATAATCATCCTATCTAGAAGTTCCGACACAGTGTATTCCCGACTTTGACTTAGAGTAATTTCGGGAATAATGTTTTGGTCTTTGGGGTTAAATAATTCGGTATTGACGATTTTGTTATCTAATATACCCGGATTATTTTCAGCCAACTTATAATAGGTTATTAACAGGGGTACTTTGATCAGGCTGGCGGGAGAAAATAATTCTCTTTCATTTATACCTAGCCAGGGGCCGTTGTTTAGGTCGCGGTAATAGACCGAAACAAAGCTTATATCGGGGTTTTTGCTTATTTGTTCATTGATAAACAACTCCAATTTCTTTCTTATGAAATCTAGGTTTTTATCCCGACTGATATTATTACTGTCACATTCCAATAAAGGGTTAATAAACTTGTAATTTTCCCTGTTTCTGATTTCTGTTATCGAATTAAGAAGGTTGTTGGTAGCGAAGAGATCTCGGGAAAAGAAACCAAGTATAAGGCCGGAGACGAGACACAATAAACAAACGATTTTTATCTTAGATGGAGTGAACATGCGGTTAGTAAAATATAACATGGCAAAACGACTAATATTGGGATTGTTGTATCTTGGCTGGGGGTGGTGGCTGGCAATTCCTAACGATAAATTAAAAGTGGTGTTTTGCAACGTAGGTCAGGGAGATGCCGCTTTGGTGAGTAAGGGGTATTTTCAACTGCTTTTAGATACTGGTCCGGCTAAGGGCGGAGTAGAGAAATGCCTGGGTCAAGAGATGCCTCTAGGAGACAAAAAAATTGAAGTGGTAATAATTAGTCATGAAGATAGTGACCATTCAGGAGCATTAGCCAGTCTAGAGAAAAGTTATAAGGTAGAAAAGTTTTATTCAAATAATTTGTATTACAATGATAGTCTTGAATATGGTGGGATAGTATTTAAAGTGTTGTATCCGGACAGAGGACTGTTGGATAGGGACAATGATTCGATAGCGGGGTTACTAAAATATCGAGGTATGAGTTTTTTATTTACCGGGGACAATGATTTAGTGGTTGAGGAAAGTATTTTAAACCGAATGGTGGGGGAGCGGGGGGTTGATGTGTTAAAAGTGTCTCACCATGGTTCAAAGAGTGCCAATGGAGAGAAGTGGTTAGCGACGGTGGCACCAAAATGGGCAGTAGTAAGTGTCGGTAAAAATAATTATGGCCATCCGGATGCCGGAGTATTGGCCAATTTGGAGAAACAAGGAATAATCGTAAAGCGGACCGATAAAAGCGGAAACATTGTATTTGAGGAAAAATGAGATAAAATAAGTCAATGATAAAAGGTAATCTGACCCTCCTTCTTTTGGATTAAGCCGGGGGTAAACAGATACCAACCCGGCCGTTGCCGGGTTTTTTAATATAAAATCAAATAAATGGACTTTAAAAAAATAGAAAACAAGTGGCAGAAGTTTTGGGAGGAACATCCCGAAATTTTCAGGGCTGATGATGAAAGCCTAAAACCAAAAAAATATGTATTAGTGGAATTTCCGTACCCCTCGGGTAGCGGGCTTCATATTGGCCACACTTTTTCGTTTACCGGAGGGGATATCTATGCCAGGTTTCAGCGAATGAAGGGGTATGAGGTGTTGTTTCCGATGGGGTGGGACGCGTTTGGATTGCCGACAGAAAACTATGCTATTAAAATGAAGAGGAAACCACAGGAAGTGACCAAGGAAAATACGGACATGTTTAGAAGCCAAATGAAACGATTGGCGTTTTCGTTTGATTGGGCCAGAGAAGTGGATACAACTGACCCGGCATATTATCGGTGGACCCAGTGGATTTTTATTCAACTATTTAAAAAGGGTTTGGCCTACAAAAAGGAAATGCCGATAAATTGGTGCCCATCGTGTAAAATTGGATTAGCCAACGAGGAAGTAGTAGGCGGAAAATGCGAAAGGTGCGGAGCTGAAGTGTCGAAACGAAATATTTCTCAGTGGGTAGTTAAAATCACCGATTATGCTGATAGGCTGATTGATGGGTTAAAGGAAACGAAGTTTATTGAGAAAGTTAAGCAAGCCCAGATAAATTGGATTGACCGGAAAGAATGGATTGATATTTCTTATGATGTTGAGGGGGTAAAAGATAAGGTGGTGGTGGCAACAACCAGACCGGATACAAATTTTGGAGCGACTTTTGTGGTATTGGCCCCGGAGCATGAAATAGTAACAAAAATAATAAATCAAGAAATAGGAACAGGTGAAAATCTGGAAAAAATTAAAGAGTATGTGATTAAGGCCAGGAACAAATCGGAGTTGGACAGACAAAAAGAGGTAGTTGGGAGAGACAAGACGGGGGTATTTACCGGTTTGTATGCAGTAAACCAATTAACTCATAAAAAAATGCCGATATGGATAACTGATTTTGTGCTATCAACAGTAGGTACCGGGGCGGTGGTAGGGGTACCGGGACACGATATTCGAGATTTTGAATTTGCGAAACAATTTGGACTGGAAATCGTTAGGGTAGTGGTGGGGAGTGATGGCATGGATATCCATGAGGCAACTAAAAAAATTATGGATTACTTGGAGGAAAAAGGTTGGGGTAAAAGATCGACCAGATATCACTTACGGGATTGGATATTTAGTAGACAGCATTATTGGGGAGAACCAATACCAATGATTAATTGTCCAAAAGACGGTTGGGTGCCGGTACCGGAGGAGGAATTGCCGGTGGTGCTACCGGAGGTGGAAGCTTATGAGCCGACGGATGACGGCCAGAGCCCGTTGTCAAAAATTGACAGCTTTGTAAATTGTAAGTGTCCGGTTTGTGGCAAAGATGCCAAACGGGAGACGGATACAATGCCGAATTGGGCTGGATCTGACTGGTATTTTTTGAGATACCTCGATCCACATAATGATAAATCAATCGCTTCAAGTGAGTTAATCAACAAGTGGATGCCGGTGGATGTTTATATTGGTGGAGACGAACACAATACCCTACATTTACTTTATTCCCGTTTTATTTATAAATTTTTAGCAGACATTGGGGTAGTGCCCAAAGATATTCCAGAACCTTATGTGGTGAGAATGTCACATGGGGTGATATTAGGTTTTGATAACCAAAGAATGAGCAAGTCGAAAGGGAATGTGGTGGTACCGGAGATAGTGGCAGATAAATATGGTGTTGATGTAATGAGAATGTATTTGATGTTTATGGGACCGTTTGATGGGACCATGGCATGGAATGAAAATACCCTAATGGGAGTGAAAAGATTTTTAGACAAAGTAGAAAAATTTACTTTTGATCAGATAAAAAATAAGTTTGTGAACCAATATGACAATGGCTTGATTATTAATCAGTTGATTGAGGGAGTAGGGAAAGATTTTGAAAATTTTGGTTTTAATACGGCAATCGCTAAATTAATGGAAGCTTTTAATAAGTTAAAAACGGTGAATCGGGAGGAAATGAAGATTTTAATAAAATTGTTGGCTCCATTGGCACCTTATATGGCTGAAGAGCTATGGAATGAGATTGGTGGTAATAAAGATGAGTCGTTTTCGGTCCACAAGTCTTTATGGCCAAAAACGGATGAAAATCTGTTAATTACTAAGAGCGTAAAAATACCGGTGGCGATTAACGGAAAAACAAGGGTAGTGATTGAAGTGGACCGGATGGAAGTGGGGAATAGGGAAAAGGTACTGGGTCAGGTTTACAATAACGAAAAAATAAAGGGATATATTAATGGTAGAAAGGTAATAAAAGAAATTATGGTGTCAGGAAAGATGGTGAATTTAGTGATATAAACTGGTTGACTTGGGGTTATCAGAGACAGGTTTCGTTTGCTATCGACAAATAAGTTTTGATTTTATCCTTTTTGTGGGGATTATTTACACGCTTGCCAAAGGTAAAAGAAAGATAAAGGGGGTAAACTGAGGGACAAAATGAAGATTTGAACTAAGCGAAATGATATGTTTTGAAAGGTTGCGATGTTATTAAAAGAAGAGGGTTATAGGTAATAAGTCTTTCTATTTTCGACGACAGTAATCGGAAAGTTTAAAGTTCAATGAGAAGTTCAAATATTTATTTACGGTTATATTGTAATTGTTTGTATGTGTTGTTTATTATATTTCTAATGATTATTTTATTTTTGCGGTTATATCTTTTGTGTAGTAAAAAAGTTAATTTATAACGGAATAAATGCGGAGTTTACAAAATATATGCGGCGATTAGATATTATCCGTATGTAAAAATTGCGGAAAAAGTGTTCCCACCGGGAATCGGACCTGGATTTACCGCTTAGGGGGCGGCCGTTCTATCCATTGAACTATGGGAACATATTAATTACGAATTATTTTAGAAAACTAAAAAGTAACTGTCTGTTTTGGAAAGTATTTGTATGACAGTGTTAAAAGGAGAGGTTGTTATTTTGTTAAGGAACATGAAATCAATGTCGGAACGTAAAACAGCTCTGCTGATTAACGTTCCAGACAACGTTTAAATCGCGAAGCGATTTATTACGTTGTCGGGGATGGGGGATTCGAACCCCCAGCCTCACGCACCCGAAGCGTGCGCGCTAGCCAATTGCGCCAATCCCCGCCTACGCTAAAGCTACGGCGGGTAAACCCGTTTTTGCTAAAGTTTAGTAGCTTAGTATAACAAAACTGTATTGAAAAATAATGATACACAAGGTGTTACATGGAAATATATTGATATAAAAACAAGAGTTATTAACTTGGCGTTTTAGCAGATAGTGGACATGTTTGATAAAGAAGAAATGTATAAATTTAAGTGACAGGAAAGGGAAAAAGTGGGAAGTAATTGACAATGAGAGAAAAGTAGTTAAACTGATATTTATGAATAATGATATAAATCGAAATACGAGAACATTAATTGTCAGTTTTGTAATTGCGATAATGGTGCTAATTCCTTTACGTTTCGTGGAGGTAGGGAATAGTTTGGATAATGGAGCATCGGTGTTGGGTGAAACCGCAGTTCAATCGGAAGCTAAAATAGAGGCACCTTATGATCAAATTGATTCATCTTTGCCGTGTAATTTAGATCAGGAGGTGGATGCGGAGGTGAGTTTATTAACTGCCAAACTGGCAGAGGACTTAAGTGCAGACGAGGCGGAAATAATTTTTAGTGAGATTGAGAACGTCGAAGCGACTAGGTGTAAGTAAATTAGCGAATAGATACGGAATAGAGGTTTTCAGGTGCTTCCGGGAAAGGACGGGTGTAGACGATAATTTTGCTGCCATCGGACCAGGGAAGAATAAGATTGTTGGAAAACTTTCCAGCAAAGATAGTACTTTGATTTGAACCATCATATTCAACTGTTTTTATTTGTTGAGATTTATTGGAATACACCAGATTATTAGAGTTTGGTAACCAGAAGGGATTGTCGATTTCGTTGAGATTACCAATAGGATAGTTAATGTCCTTTTTGAGGTCGTAGACGAGGTAGGGGCCTTTTTGAGAGAGGTAGAGAGCTTTACTGTCGTCTTCAGAGAAAAGAATGTCGGCGGATTGAGTAGCAACAAGTGGGCGGAGTTTTGCCGGCAGCCGTTCAAGTTTAGAGAGGAGAATTTGACTTCTTTGTTTCTGCCAATCATTGTTAATGAAGGTGATTAAGTTAGAGACATCAGTGGGCTTTTTTAACCCTGAGGTTTCCAGATTGAGTAAGTAGGCTGTATTTTGGGTGTGAGAGATAGCTAGTATTTGCTTGGAATTAGGGGAGAAAGTGAAAGAATAATTTGACCAGTCAATTGAGGGAAAGTTGCCAATAATTTGTTTGGGAGTGTTTTTTCCCAGAGGAAGTGGAGATGAATAAGTTTCAATAAGATAGATACCGTTGTCCTTGCTGGCACCGGCTTCTGAAACAGAGAAAACAAGACTGTTTTTATCCAAGTTGACGGTTGGGTTTAGAGCGCCGTTTTGAGTAATGGGACTAAAATCTGGAGCTGATCGGAAAAGGGTAGCTTCGGTTTGGACGACCATTTCCTTTTGAATTTCAACGTTTTTTGACCAGGGTTGGTAACCATCTTTAATTATTTTTACTTGGTATTTACCAGGAGAAAGGTTGATGGTGTCATCGGTGGCAGTGTAGAGTTGACCGTTGATAAAGACACTGGCAGATTTAGGTTTGGAAGTGGCCGAGAGAAGACCAGTGGCTTTAAATTTGAAACCATCGTTAAAATCCGGCTGATAACCACGGGCGAGAATAGAAATAAGATAGGTAAGGGAGATAACTACAGAAAGAACGGAAACGATGACCAAAAAGCTTTTTTGGTTTGAATTTTGAGCCATATTGTTTATTATACCTTGCGGCGACTGTTAGAATAAACTATGTTCCATTTTGGAAAGCTAGCGGTTGATTTGGGTACTACCAATACAGTTATTTGGAAAGATGGTGAGGTGGTTTTATTTGAACCGTCAGTAGTATCTGTCAATACTGAGAATCAGAAAGTGGTGGCAGCCGGAGGAGAAGCTAAAAAAATGAGCGGTAAGACTCCGGATTATATTGAGGTTGTTTCACCCTTAAGACATGGAGCGATTGCTGACTATGGGGCGGTAACATCGATGTTAAAGTGGTTTTTTCGGGAAGTAATGGGAACTAGTTGGTTGTTTGGTCCGGAAGTAATTGTACCGGTAGCTTCGGGAACAACTCAGGTGGAGCAGAGAGCGGTGATGGATGCAATGTCCCAAGCAGGGGCGCGAAAGGTAAACTTAATCGATGCACCTTTAGCAGCAGCGATTGGAGCCAAAGTGTCAATTGCTGATTCTTTTGGAAATATGGTAGTAAATTTAGGTGGAGGTATGGTAGAAGCAGCAATTATTGCCTCAGGCGGAGTAGTGGCGAGTTGAGGATATAAAAATAAAGCTAGGGTCGGCAGTGAAGCTTAAAAAAGAAGAAATATTAGAAGTGGGTGGGAGGGATTTAACCGGTGGATTACCAAAAACTATTAATTTAAGTTCGGAAGAAGTGTTTGAGGTAGTCAGACCGGAGTTAGATCGGGTGGTGGGGGTGATAAAGGAGGTTTTGGGGGTGACTCCACCCGAACTGGTGGCTGACGTAATAGATAGGGGGATTGTGTTAACCGGAGGAATGTCCCAAATGAGGGGTTTGGGGACATTTTTAACAAGGGAAACCGGAGTAGCAGTTCATGTGGCACTGGAACCAGAATTTTGTGTGGTAAAGGGAGCAGCAATGGTAATGGAAAACATGGGGATGTATCAAAAATTAGTAAGGTGATATAGTCAATATATTTATCTTGTATAAGTATCTTTTTTGTTATTTTTGTTATTTATTACATTATCTTGTTTTCAACTTATAGTATACATTTTTACAAATTTATTGTATTTTTGACTTTAGTAGTGTTAATGCCCATGAGTCCACATATTTTATGAGTATAAATTTTGTTCTATTTAATAAATTTTGGACGATGTTATATTTCGTAATTATTATCTATATAAGTATGTGTTTTTATATAACTGTTCAAAAATAGTTAATAACATGAGTAAGTATATTATAAGATAATGTATATTATTAATAAATTTAAAATGTAGTATTATGAGTTATGAAAAAAGAAAAAATGAAAAAAAATGAAGGAGATAAGAGCTTGGAGGGGAACAAGGATAATGATAAATTTAGCGTAATAGTCCAAGAAATGTTTAAATTCCCAATTTTTGGCAGAGGTATGCAGAGTTTGCTAAATGAAATTGAAAGAAGTCGGGAGAGGACAGGAGTAATGTGGATTGCGACAGTTAACCCGGAGTTTGTAATGGAAGCAAATAAAAGCCTAAAGTTTCGCCATATATTAAACATGACCTGGTTGAATGTTCCAGACGGAGTAGGAATAGTTTGGGCAGTGAGGTGGAAAGGCAATAAAAGAGGCAGTATTATTGAGAGATTTTGGAGACCAGTAAAGGAGGGGTTGGCGATTTTGAGAGGGGAAAACCGGGAGGTACTAATTTCCGGAGTGGAGTTGATGGATCAGTTGTGTCAGGTGGCAGCGAATTTGGGAAAATCTGTTTATTTCTTGGGCGGTTGGGGAGATAGAGCCAAAAAAACTGCTAATTTTTTTATAAATAAGTATCCGAAGTTGAAGGTGGCGGGGGCTAAAGATGAAAATTTTGATTTTAGGACAAAGATAGACTATTTATTTGTGGCTTACGGAATGAAAAAGCAGGAAGAATGGATTAAAGCCAATTTAAAGAGATTAAATGCGGGGTTGGTAATGGGGGTAGGAAGAAGTTTTGACTATTATAGCGGAGAATTAGATCGGGCACCGGAAAGTTGGCGTAAGCGGGGGCTGGAGTGGTTATACTCGCTTATTAAGCAGCCAAGCAGATGGAGGCGGCAATTGAGGTTACCGGGGTTTATTTGGTTGGTAGCGAAAAGTCGCCCAAAAACTGAATTTCCGGAACTAGGTCAAGATTGAGCTTGGAAAGGGCCTCAGATTGGACGTGGCGAATTACAGAAAGGTAGTCAGTGGCGGTGGCGTGGTTGAGATTAACAATGAAATTGGCGTGTTTTTCCGATATTTGAGCATCACCAATACGGAAACCTTTTAACTTTAGCTCCTGATCAATGATTCTACCGGCAGAGTCGCCGGGGGGATTTTTAAAAACTGAACCGGCAGAATTAATGGATTGTTTGGGTGATTTTTCATCAATTATCTTTTTGACCAGATTTTGAATTTTGAGAGTGGAGAGGTCAAACACTTCAACGGAAACCAGAAACTTGTCAAAGTTATTTTTATTGACTCCGTGAATATTGCAATAGATAGCACCGCCAAGAGTGCCGGGAATGTAGGCAAATTCTTCGAGACCACTTAACCCCTTTTCAATACTTTGACTGATAAGGAGGGGAAGAGAAGTGCCGGAGGAGGCAAGGAGACGATTGGGAGAAAGGAAGGAAATGTCGAAAACGGAGTTTTTAATTACCAGTCCGCGGATACCGGAGTCGGAAATAAGGATGTTTGACCCGTTTCCAAGAATGGTTTTAGGTTCAATGGGACTTTGTAGTGCTTCTAAAAGATCGTTTGGGGTGGTGGGTTGGCAAAAGTATTGGGCTGGACCACCAATCTTAAGGGTAGTATGGGGGGCCAAGGAAACATTTTTCAGGAATTCCACGATTTATTATAGTACAAATCCCTCTAAATCTCCCTTTGACAAGGGAGACTTTAATAAATTTATCTTATAAATTTATATATATTAATGGATTGTGGATAAGTGTGGAAAAAAGGAGAAGGCCTATAGTGTATATGGGGTGGAAAGGGTTATAATTAATTTATGAAGTGGTGGAAGGTAGTCGTGATAACTGTAGTAGCGGGATTGATTATCTGGTGGGTGAATGGGAAAAAGCAGATAGAAATAATAAATCAAATAACGCCGGTATTTGAAGATAAAAGCGATATAAGAGAAATAAAAATAGCTTTAACGGCAGATATTCATAATGATTGGGGGGAATTTTCTAAAGTGGTAAAAATGACTAAGGAAAGTGGAGATGAATTGGTGGTAGTGGTGGGAGATATGACAGTGTATGGAAAGGGTGAGGAGTTGGAAAAGGCAAAATCGGAACTAATAAATAGCGGTATAAAATATGCGGTAGTACCGGGAAATCATGATGCCTATCGAAGTTTGGCGGGAAAAAATATTTACGACGGGTTTTTTGATAAAAGATATCAGGTGGTAAGAATTGACGATTTGAAATTGATACTAATTGACAATAGTAATTATCGGGGTTTGGGTACAGATCAGTGGAGTTGGATTGAAAAGGAAGTAATTGAGTGTAAAAGGTTGTTATGTCTGGCGGTGATGCATATGCCCCTTAACAATAGTTTTTCAACGCACCTGATGGGTGAGAACAATGCTAAAGTGACGG
>Ga0075681_112_pt1 | contig 14198 bp, 12 predicted proteins | sample RifGroA2_FD_68250 | JGI IMG/M metagenome (GOLD analysis project Ga0075681, IMG submission 68250) | Microgenomates bacterium GW2011_GWA2_40_6
AGGTTTGATTCCCAACAAAGGCCAAGATATTATCTTTGTCTTGTCTGGTTTTTGGGCGGATTAACCGGTCTGGCTCTCTACAAACAGCATATTTATGACCACTATTTTGGCTTTATTTATCCCGTTATTTTTATTCTGATTGGGTTAGGTATAAACCGGTTAGGTAAACTACTTGGCAGTCTTCTTCTGGCTGTATTAGTCTATTTTTCCCTGCTTCAAAACCCTTTCCGTTGGTCTCCACCTCGTCAACTTCAAACGACCCAAGCCATTACTTCATCTATTATTCAATCCTCTCAGGGGCAGCCTTATAATTTTGCTCTTTTAGCTAAAATGAATTACGACCCCGGTTATCTCTATTTTCTCACGGCCAGTAAACCATCAAACTATTTTCACCTTCGCGATAAAATTTCCGATCAACTCTTTGTTGTTTGTGAGCCTTTTCAAATAGATTGTACTCCCATCAATAACCCCGAATGGGGGATTGCCGCCTTTGGTTGGGCAAAAATTGACAAGGAGTGGGAAATAAACGGTATTAAAATCTTTAAGTTGATTCACAATCCAACCGGGACATGATCAAAAAGCATTGGCTGATTGTTTTAATTTGGATTATCGGATTTTTTCTTCGTTGTTATCGCCAGGGGGATTTATTAGGTTTCTACTACGATCAGGGGCGCGATGCTCAAATTGCTGCCGACATTCTTTCTTTTAAAAATTTTCCGGCCATCGGTCCCACCACCGGCATTGCCGGACTCTATCTTGGTCCTTTCTGGTACTACCTGATTACCCCCGGCTATTTTATTGGTCGTGGTTCTCCGGCAGTGGCCTCTCTGTTTATTGTATTTATTGAGTCCCTATCTATTCCCCTTATCTATTTTTTATTAAAAAGATATTCTAATTCCCGTACCGCCATTTTTGGTGCTGTCTTTTGGGCCTTCAGCCGTTACCTGATTCACTCCAGCCGCTGGTTTAGCAATCCCTCACCTCTCCCTACCTTTGTTTTAATAATTATGCTTTTTACACTCAAGATAATCGTTGATAAAAAATATAAATATCTACCCTTCCTATTTCTTTTTCTGGGTTTGTCTCTTCAGCTTGAGGCCGCTTCGGCTATTTTCTTTTTTCCGGTATTAATTGTTTTTTTAATATTTTCTAAAAAAATAATAAAAAATATTCATTACAAATTTTGGATTCAGTCAATCTTGATTTTTGGCGCTCTTTTAATTCCTCAATTGGCCTTTGAGGTCAAAAACTCCTTTCCTACCACCAAGGCCTTAATTGGTTTTTTGAGTGGACAGGTAAATTCTCTTTCAGGTAGTTCATTTGCCATCCCCAGCCTCCCATTTTTGATTGAGCGTCTTCGTTTTTATTATCAAGTCTTCTTTACCAAGCTCGATACCGATTTAACCTCTTGGTCTCTTTTGGCTCTTCTCTTTTTCTTTTTGGCATTAATTTTTAAAACCAAAAATCTTTGGCTCAATCCAATTTTTAAATTATCTTTTCTCTGGCTCTTTATTCCGCTTTTTTTATTACTATTCTTTGTCGGTAATTACGGCCGCTTATATGACTATTACTTAACCGGCTATTTTCCGGCTTTTATTATTCTATTTTCAATTTTAATAAATTCTTTTTCATTTCCATTTTCTTTATTATTGCCATTACTATCATTGATTTACTATTTTAATGGCAACTACATCCATCTAAAAAACTTTCTCTCTGCCGGCATTGATGGTCCGACTCACATTACTCTGGGAAATTCACTTTTTGCTGTTAATCGGGCTTGTCAGGAAAATACCCTAGAAAAGGGTACTCTCGACATCTACGTTCCCCCCGTTACTCCGACTACCTACAATTATCTGATCAATAAACTTTGTTCTAATTTTTTGTCTGATTCTTCTGTCCGTTATTTAATATACGAGGTCGATACTGAAAACCCAGACAAACTTTCTGCCTGGCTATCCCGGTATTCTCAGGATAAATTAATTGTCTCTTCCCGCCTCGGCGGTGTGACTTTCGAAAAAAGATTAAGACAATAATCTATTCTACGTATCCCAACATTGGTTCCAGTTGATATTCGTCTTTTTTACAATCGTCAGGATTTATTGAGTATATTTTATTTTCCGGTCTCACCAGCCCAAAACGACCAAAATATTGAGCCTTATCTTTGTCTCCCAGGGGTGCCGGTACAAACACGTTATAAATCGGGATATTCGGTGTGTTGGCCTTAACTACCCCAACTCCGTTGTACCACCACAGATATCTAAATCCCCAGGCAAATCCCGGATCAGCAATAAAATTAACTGCTATACAGGGGTATTTTTTAAGGTCAACATCAGCCTTAATCGCTTTAACCAACAAATTTCGGTAGTAATAACTATGATCCATCTCACTTTTGGTTAACAGCCACCACAGATTAAGCACACCGTAGCCGGTTGCCAATCCTACCAGGATATATTTACGTCTTATTTCTCCCAAAGCTATGGACAACAACAAAATCCAAATAGGAACTATGTTAGAAAAATAATATTCCGACACGACTCTTTTTGACCAAAACTGAATTACCAGCATTGAGATTGGCCACAGACTCAAAATTAATAAATGACGCCGCCACTCCCGTTTTTTGTAAAATATAAAAGTAAACAGGGCCAAATAACCAAACCACCAAAATTCACTTTTACTAAATTTATCCCAGCCAAAAAATAACCTTGTTTGTATTTCCTTTCCCGAAGCGTTTAACACCTTAATTACCTTCATTTTTCCGGTTGACCCCCCCATTTCCTTTTGCGAACCATTTAGTATTGCCTGGCTTTGAGAAAAATTATGCCGTATTTCAAAAATAAAAAATGGAGATGCCGTGAGCATTAATAGTATCCCGGCCAATATAATTCTTTTAATCTCCAACTTTCTAAATCCGTATGCCAAAAGCGGAATAACCGCCACCGGCAGCAGGGCAATATGGATTTGCCACAATAAACCGAGTAACACCGCATAAAGATAGATAACCTTTTGATTACCCCTAATCGCTTCCAGAATGACCAGAAGGTACCAGACCGACCACAGCATTGTCGGTTGAGTCGGTACCGACCAACGATCATATGCCGCGACACCAAAGGAAACACTATAGATAAATGCTCCAATAACACCAATATTTTTTCCAAAGTGTCGGGAAAATATCCAATAAATACTACCGATAGTTATCAATCCTCCGACCACCGTCGGAATCACTGCCGACAGGGGATTTAGATTGAATATCCAATAAAATATGGCCATTAAATAATAGTAAGCACTGCCAATAAATACTCCCTCCACGCTGGTTACCTGACCAATCAGTCTTTGGTGGTGGTTTATTAAAATATCTTTGGCAATCCATGAATACAAATCCTGATCATGCGCAAAAGAAAAACCTTTTTCAAAATTATAAATTCGCCAAATAAATCCCAGTACCAAAATTATCACCATTGTCACGCGCACTTTCATAAAACGATCATACCACTTATAATCTACATACATGTTTGCCCTCAGCATTGTTATTCCCTGCTACAACGAAGAAAATAATCTCAAGCGGGGAGTTTTGAAAGAAGTAAACCGTTTCTTGGTCAAACAAAAATTTTCTTGGGAGGTACTAATCTGTAATGATGAATCTACCGACAATAGTCTGCCCATACTTAGGGAATTTACTCAAAGCCATCCTAAGTTTAGAGTGTTAAACCTTCCCCATGGAGGCAAGCCTGGAGCTGTTTGGAGTGGGGTAAAAGAGTCCAAATACCCCTTCGTCCTCTTTACTGACATGGACCAATCTACTCCTCTTAAAGAAATATATAAATTAATCCCGTATTTTAACCAAAATTACGACATTGTCATTGGTTCCCGCGGCTCACGCCGAAATGGTAATAGTATTTTGCGAAAACTCATGGCTCAAACTTTTTTATTTTTTCGACGCCTGGTACTTTTACCTAAATTAATTGACACCCAGTGCGGTTTCAAAGTAATTAAAACTAAGCTCGCCCTAAATTTATTTCCCCGGCTTCAATTTTTTCAATCTAAATCGGCCCAATCCGGCTGGCGGGTTTCCGCTTTTGATGTCGAGCTGCTCTTTATGGCCCAAAAGCTTGGCGCCAAAATCATGGAAGTTGAGGGTGAGTGGCAAAACAGAGACACCAGCACCACAACGATTTAAGAGGTTTCTATGATCAAACCTAAATTTATTTTCGGTCTCATTATCTTGTCTTTTGTTTATCTTCTTACCCGTCTCCAGAACCTCACCTCAATTCCTGTCTTTGGTGACGAGGCCATCTATCTTCGCTGGTCACAACTTATTAAAAATGTCGAAACTCTGAGATTTGTTCCTCTTTCAGATGGAAAACAACCTCTCTTCATGTGGCTAACCGTTCCATTTTTTAAAATTATTTCTGATCCGCTTTTAGCCGGCCGGACTTTATCGGTTGTAATCGGCCTATTTTCTCTAATCAGCCTTTGCTTAACCTTTTCTCTTTATCTTAATTTTTCCTCAAAAACCAAGCAACCTCATATTTTTATTTTAGATTCTATCAATAAATATCCCCTTCTATCACTAATTCCAGGTTTGGTTTATCTGTTTTTGCCTCTAACATTCTTTTTCGATCGCTTAGCCCTTCCTGATGGCTTACTTTCCCTATTTGGTGTCCTGACCCTCTTTTTTACTATACTTTTAGCCAAATACCCCCGTCTTGATATATCCATGTTTTTAGGTTTTGTTCTGGGGCTGGCCTGGCTAACCAAGTCACCTGCCATTTATTTTGTGGTTTTATCTAATCTAGGTTTTGTTCTACTGTCGTCAAGCCGAAAATTTTATTATCCACTTTTTTCGGCCCTTATCGCTTTCTTAATATTTAATCTTCTTCGTCTCGGTCCCCAATTTCAACAAATTGCCCTCCGAAATCTTGATTATGTCTGGCCTCTCTCCGAAATTTTACGTCACCCTCTTGACCCCCTTATTCCTCACCTAAAAGACCTATTAGTCTACTATCTTCAATACCTATCACTTCCTTTCCTGGTTCTGTCAATAATTGCCTTTGTCATCCCGTTGGTAAAATCAAAATCTCTAACCCGCCCTTCACTTTTTATTTTATGTTTCTTTCTTTTGCCGACTCTGGCCAATCTGTGTTTAATCAAAGTCTTTACCGGTCGTTATTTTCTTTTTACTGCGCCATCGTTAATCATCTTTCTTTCTTTGTCATTAATTAAATATTTCCGTCTATCTCAAAAAATTTTTCAATCAATTAAACTTCAAATATTAATTATATTACTTTGTTTTCTACCTAATTTTTATTGGCTTTTTATGGTATCTTTCAGGCCCTTTAACGTGAAACTGCCCGTTTCCGAAAGTGGTTATCTTGAAGGTTGGACTGCCGGCTGGGGGATTAGGTCGGTGGCCGATTATCTTATCTCCCGCTCCATTAATTACAATGTCATTGTCGGCACCGAAGGTTATTTTGGTACTCTTCCCGATGGTCTTCAAATCTACACTGACAGTATTCCCCGACTCACCGTTTTTGGTTTAGACACCGGTTTAACCCAAATTCCCGCCAAGTTAATTGACGCTAAAAACTTCGGCGACGATGTTTATCTTCTACTAAACTCACCCAAACAGACACTGAGTCAATCTGCCCTTGATCGTCTGTCGCTAACTCAAAGTTTCACCAAGCCTGATGGTAGTCAACTTCTTCTTTATAAACTATGAAGATTAAAATTCTGTTGTTCTTACTTTTGATCCCCGCCTTCTTTTTTCTGCTCAAACCGGGGCAGTATTGGAACATGCATGATGACACTCAAATTATTCGTCAATTGGAGATGGAAAAATGTCTTCTTGATGGCCAAATCCCATGTCGGTGGTCTCCCGACCTTGATTTCGGTTATGGCTATCCACTTTTTAATTTCTATCCACCTCTTCCCTATGTCGTCGGTGAATTTTTTCGTGTTTTTGGATTTAGTTTCATTACTACCGTCAAATTAACAGCTATAAGCCAGATACTTTTTTCAGCTTTGGCTATGTATTTATGTGCCTCTATATTCTTTGGCCCTTTGGGTGCATTCTTGTCAACCTTATTTTATGTTTACGCCCCCTATCGAAATCTCAACATTTATGTTCGTGGAGCTATGAATGAGGCCTGGGCTTCCGTGTTTTTTCCCCTAATCTTTTATTTTTCCTACCGGCTAATTACTGCCAAAAAACATCAGACCTACTATCTTCTTTTTCTTTCCCTGTCGATATGTGGGGTCTTATTGTCACACAATCCCATGATGCTCGCTTTTGCTCCTTTTATCGCTATTTGGGTTATTTTTTGGTTAATTCATCAACCTTTGTCTTTTTCTGTAATTAAAAATCTCTTATTTTCCGCTCTTCTTTCAATCGGACTTTCCGCTTTCTTTACACTTCCGGTATTATTTGAGAGCCGACTTGTCAAAATTGATTCTATGTTTTCCGGCTACTACCACTATTCGGCCCATTTTGCTTCCTTAAAACAGCTATTTCTAAGTAACTTCTGGGGTGAGGGTCCATCTGTATGGGGGACTGAAGATCAAATGTCATTCATGGTTGGTTATCTTCATTGGCTTTTACCGTCATTAATCCTAATATTTTCTTTCTACCTATATTATCGCAAAATCCACCTCAAAACTGTTTTGTTAATCATATTTCTAGTTCTTCTTGGGTTCTTTTCTACTTTTATGGCTCATCAAAAAAGTTATCTTTTTTGGCAGCTTTTCACGCCGATTCAAAAAGTTCAATTTCCCTGGCGTTTCTTAAACATTTCTGCTTTTCTTTTCTCCTTTTCTGTTGGATCCTTGGGGTTTTATCTTAATAAATTCAAATTCAATCCCAAACCCACTTTTATAATTATATTTCCTCTTGTATTAATACTTCTGATTATCAATTGGCAACACCTTACTCCTATCACTCACGGACCGGTTACTGATTCGGAAAAGTTGTCAGGCTTAGCCTGGACCAACCAAATTACTTCCGGTTCTTTTGATTATCTACCTAAAAGTGCCCAAACCGCTGCCATTTCCCCCCCCAGTGACATAATCGATGAAATCTCCCCCAAGGTGTCCTATCAAACCAGTGGCACAAAATCAGGAACCGATTGGTTATTTTTTAATCTAGATTTAAAAGAAAAAGCTACTCTTACACTCTCGCGTCTGGCGTTTCCGGATTTTACACTTTATGACCGCCAGATACCTCTAAATTTTCAAATCGAACCATTTTTAGGTAGAATCCGTTTTGAACTCGGTCCGGGTAACCACCAGCTTTTTCTAAAGCTTCGAAACACCCCCATCAGAACTATTGCCAATTATTTATCATTACTCTCGTGGGTTTTTCTTATATGGAAATTCTTGAAATTGAAAAAATAAAATCCAAAACCACCAAAAGTGTAATGTTTTTATCAATAAGAAACATGGCGGTTCAATTTATTGGTACTATTGGATTCTTTCTTCTGACTCTAAAATTGGGTATTGGTGAGGTCGGACTTTTTGCCATTGTTTCCGAGTCAATTTCAATTCTGGGATATTTTTCCGATATTGGTCTGGCTTCTGCCCTCATCCAGCAAAAAGAAGAAGTTGGCCAAAATGAACTAAGATCTACTTTTACTATCCAGCAACTACTGGTCACCCTAGGTTTAATAATTGTCGTTCTTATCTATCCTCGGATTGCTCTATCCCATAATTACGGCTGGGGAGAACTCTCCATCGTTGCTTCGCTTTGTTTTGCATTCATTGCCGCTTCCCTCAAAACCATCCCTTCGGTCTTGCTGGAAAGAAAACTTGACTTCAAACAAATTTCTCTCGTCGACCTGATTGAAAATCTTTTGTTTTACATCATCGCGGTAACTTTTGCTTATCTTGGATTTGGAATTTTTTCTTACTCTATCGCTACCTTTATCAAAAGTATTGTCGGCCTGGCGATCATGTATCGCCTTTCACCCTGGAGTATCGGATTTAGTTTAAATTTTAAATCAACCCAAAAGCTTCTCCGTTTTGGAATTCCTTATCAATTAAACTCATTTATTGCCTTGGCCAAAGATCGTCTGTCGGATTTATTGGTCGCCGGAATTATAGGCCGGGAAGGATTTGGAATTTTATCCTGGGCCCGAAAAGGACCACGAATACCGCTTTCATTTATGGATGCCATTATGAAAGTTACCTTTCCTACATTTTCCCGGGTTCAAGATGATTTGTCTTTGTTAAAAAGATTTATCAGTCGTAGTATTTATTGTATTTCACTAGTTGTTTTTCCGATTCTTGCCGGGATATCCTTGGTTTCTGCTGATATTATTATGATTATTCCCAAATACGCCAAGTGGCTGCCAGGGCTAATCCCACTATATTTTATCGCTGCCTCATATGCTATTGCTGCTGTCACCACCCCCTTAACCAATGCTTTTAACGCTGTCGGTAAGATAAAAATCACTACCAAATTAATGATTATGTGGACTGTCCTAACCTGGATCCTATATCCGATTTTAAGCTTGAAATTTGGCTACATTGGCACCTCAATTGCCGCCCTATTGGTTGGACTAAGTTCCTTTGTGGTCTGGTATCTGGCAAATACCAATTTTAATGTCAATGTTGTCTCCGATATCAAAAAACCGTTTTTAGGTACTCTTTTAGTTATATTTTGGTGTTTGGCCATCAACAAACTTGGGTTACCAAGTTTCCATCAGTTAATTTTAAAAATATCCGGAGGTATTTTCTTATATATTTTATATTTATATATTTTTAACCTTCAGGAACTTCAATGGTTTTACCATCAAATAAAAAAATTGCAGTCAAAAAAATAATTTTTTCTATTCTTTTTTTGGTTTGCTTATTTGTCCAGGTTCTGCCGGTAATAAGAAGTGGCCTAAATTCCGATAATGGTATTTCCTTTTGGGGTCCAAACGGGCATGATGGTATTTGGCATCTTAGTCTAATCAACCACATCGACAACCCACTATCCATAAAAATGCCCATCTATTCCGGTGAGTATTTAAAAAACTATCACCCTTTTTTTGATATCAGCATCTCTACTTTGTCGAAACTTACCCATATTTCGTCTCCGCTTTGGTTATTTCAACTTTTTCCTTTAATCTCCGCTTCACTTTTTATATATCTAAGTTTCAGGGTGGGTTATACCCTTACTGGTAAATTTGAGGGCGGTCTTTTGTTAATGATTCTCAATAGTGCCAATAATTCCTTTGGTTGGCTGGTGTCATATTTTAGATCGGGATCCTTCGATGGTGAGTCATTATTTTGGGCCATGCAAAGTCCGAGTAACCAACTTAATCCACCCTTTGCTCTTTCTATTCTTCTGTTGATATATTTAATTTTAATATTAATAAAACATCCGGTAGTATTTACCAAAATTCATCAAGTTATCGTTATCTTTATTCTTATACTTCTTCCTGTAATAAAAATATATTCAGCTATACCTGCCTATTTTCTATTTTTGATATATTGTCTAAAAAACCGCCGTTATTTTATAAAATTTTCTATAGTTTTTCTTTTAGCCATTCTTCTGTTTTTCAAATTTAACCCCCAATCATCATCTCTTTTAGTCTATAAACCTTTTTGGTTTATCAATTCACTGATTGAGTCTCCGGAACGTCTATTTATCCCCAAGCTAGCCTCACTTCGTTATGGTTTCGAGTCCGGTGGCAACCATGCCTTTTTCTTATTTTTCATCTATTTGCTTGGTCTCCTGATCTTTGTGGCTGGTAATTTTGCTTGGCGGATTTTAGCAGTTCTCGACTGGGTCAAAAACAAATCATGGTTAAACTCAGCTATCTTTTTAAGTAGTTTTATTTTGATGTTAATTCCTACCCTCTTTATTCAGGGAGGTACCAGTTGGAATACCATCCAGTTTTTGTATTACGCTCTTTTTTTGTTAAATATCCCCCTAACCTGTTTTTTAATCAATAACAAAAAATATTGGTTAATACTAATCATGGTCTTATCGCTTTTACTGCCGCTTATCGGATCGTTTCCCCAATTTTTAGGTAACCCGGCCCCTGCCTACATCCCTGCCTCCGAATTACAGGCTTTGTCATTTTTGTCTTCCCAACCACCCGGCATTGTCCTAACTTTTCCTTATGATAAATTTTTAAGATCCAAATTTAAAACAACCCCACTACCTCTCTATGTTTATGAGACTACTGCCTATGTTTCCGCCTACTCAAAACATATTACCTATCTTGAAGATGAAATGAATTTGGCTAATTCCGGGTACGATTGGCAGTCTCGACGTCTTAATTCACTTGATTTCTTTAAGCAACTCAATATCTTTAGAGATCGGGGTTTTTTGGTCAACAACCAAATCGATTATATATACCTAGTTGGCGACCAAAGAGAGTTTAATAAACTAAACGTTGATAATCTTTACTTAAATAAAATATTTAGCAATCAGGAAACTTTAATTTATCGGGTCCAAAGGTGATTGTATCTAGTTACATTATACGTTTGGCCACCTGTTTTAGTGTTAAACTTTACACATGATACTAAAAATAATTTTCCTTTTGGCCGCTTTTTATCTCGGATACATAATGGGGATTGGGAATCAAAAACAAACGTTTGGTGATACTGGTTTACCCAAAAACTGTCGTGCACTTATATCAGCCAATATAACTGGAGTTGCCGAAGGTAGATACACAGCCGCCGACGCCCTGGGCTCGATAGATAGGAATTGTGGGATGTATGGTCTGATCTGGGGAGAAAGGTAAGGTGGCAACCGGTTTTGAGAAAATAAGGGTTGACTTGCTAATACTTAAAGCCGAGAAGTAAAATACAGTTATGAAAGATTTTAGGTTATTCATCGACCAACAACGTCAATTCTATCGGAGCATAGTATCTATCAATTGTCCCGTGCTGAACAACACTGTCTTTTTTACCTCCGAAGGTTTTACGCACTTGATTTACGAATCTAACCTTATGCCAAGAAAATTGAGTGAACAGTATTTAAAACTAATAAACTTAAAATACGTTCCGACCATAGTTTCTAAAAGTACAAAAATAATTGAAATAAGGTGTGGTACTAGAAAAATTAAAGGTAAGATCAAAAATACAATCGGTTATGAGCTAGTTGGTTTTTGTGGCAACAAAAAAATCGGTGTTATTGTTGAGAGGGTTGGTTTTGGAAAGTTTACCTTTAAAAGTGTAATTCCCTACTATAAGAGAAAAAAAACAAAAAAGCTCCCGTAGGAGCTACTTTGTGTACTAGCCTCTCGGCTTAGATATATCTTAGCTGAAGAAGGGCTTGCGCCCAGCTAGTACAAAACAATAATACAACAAGAATAATACATTTGTCAATACACTATGAGATAATATGATATAGAAGAGTATTGGTACCTTTTGATACATGCTAAATCATATTATTTATAAAAGGTCTCAAGATTTGTATAGGACAAGACCATTGTTACCAATTTCAACACCTCCAAAGGTGATAAACTATTTCCATGAGACCGTTAATTTCTGCTGTAATTAATGTTAGAAACGAAGCCGACTCTCTGAATAAATGTCTTCGAACACTCACCGGCTTCGCCGATGAAATAATTGTAGTTGACATGCATTCCACCGACAATAGTGTCTCTGTTGCCCAAAATTTTGGTGCCAAAGTATTTTCGTTCAAACCCAAAAAATATGTCGAACCAGCCAGAAATTTTGCTCTGTCAAAGGCTACCGGCCGTTGGATAATCCTTCTGGACCCCGATGAATATCTTCCCAAATCGCTTAAACGTGAATTAAAACGTCTTGTCACCCGCCCCGACGTTGACTATATTCGTATCCCCCGCAAAAATATAATTTTAGGTAAATGGTTTCGTCACTCCAATTGGTGGCCGGATTACTTAATTCGATTCTTTAAGCGTGGGTATGTCAACTGGAATAAGGAGATCCACAGTCTTCCGACCACTAAGGGAAATGGTTTAACTCTGCTTGATTCTGAGAAAATGGCTATTCGCCATAATAATTATCAATCAATTGTTCAATTTGTCAGCCGGGTCCTTCGTTACAGCTCAATTCAGGCTGACGAATTAGCCGTTGCCGACTATAAACTTAAAACCAGCGATTTTGTCCTCAAGCCGATATATTCGCCTTTGGGAAAAACAAGGAGCCTCCGAAAAAATTGTTGCCAAGGATTCATTTGTTTCGGCTAGTCAGGAAAGCGTCTTTGAATATTCCTATTGGTTTACGAAATATTTTAGGCAGGTTTATAGTAAAAATCCAATCAAAATATTCTTTATCCGTCTTCGGTTCTTTTTTGACCGTCTAACTAAAAACTTTTAAATGATTCCAAAAGTTGCTGTCATTATTCTCAACTGGAAACAACCCCAACTTACTTTGGATACGGTCTCTTCATTTTTTAAAACCAAACACTCTGGTTTCGATTATCAGATTATTTTAATAGACAATGGTTCTCCTGATGATTCCGTCAAAATATTTGAAAATGCTTTTAGTAAAAACCCATCTGTTACTATTCTAAAAACAAAAACCAATTTAGGTTATGTCGGTGGTAACAACCTTGGTATTAAGTATGGACTTAAAAATAAATATGACTATTTTCTTATCGTTAATAACGACGTTTTGTTTCATCCCCAGTTTCTGGAGAAGTTATATAAGATTATTAAACACGCCCCCAAAAGCTTTTTAGCACCCAAGATATATTTTGCCCCAGGTTTTGAATTCCATAAAGACCGTTATACAAAAAAGGACCTTGGTAGAGTTATCTGGTCAATTGGCGGAATTATTGACTGGCAAAATATTTACGGCAGCAATTTGGGTATTGACGAGGTTGACAGGGGTCAATATAACCTTCACCTGCCCCCATCTGATTTTATTAGTGGTTGTTGTTTTTTAGTTAGTCGGCAGTTTTTTCTGGATGTTGGTCTCTTTGATGAAAAGTATTACCTCTATCTTGAAGATGCTGATCTTTCCCGGCGGGCCATCAGGTCCGGCTATCAACTAAAGGTAGTTCCTGACTCTATTATTTGGCATGTTAATTCTGGTTCTTCCGGTGTCGGCTCAAATCTTCATGATTACTTTCTTACTCGAAATCGCCTCCTTTTTACTTACCGTTATGCCGGATTTCGCACTAAGTTTGCAGTTTTTCGGGAATCACTCAATCAACTTTTTATTGGCCGTCCTTGGCAAAAAAGGGGAGTGGTTGATTTTTATTTAGGTCGTCTCAACCAAGGCTCATGGAAATAAATCATTCCCGGCTAAGCATAGTTGTTTTGGCTGGAAACGAGGCAGAAGTTATTGAGACTTAAGACCTTTGACGAATACAATAAAAATTTTAGCAAGTGGCGTAACCTTGGTCTAAGCGCAACCACCGGTGACTGGGTTCTCTATGTTGACGCCGATGAAATGGTCACTACTTCTCTTAAAGATGAGATATTGTTGACTATCAAAAACAATAGTCTTTTTAGTTATTACGTTATACCGCGCCAAAATTATTTTCTTGGGAAAAAAGTTACGCATGGCGGAACTTACCCTGATTTTGTTAAAAGACTATTCAAAAAACAATATTTTAGTGGATTTAAGGGTATTCTTCACGAGGAGCCCCGAATCACCGGGGATTTTGGATATTTAAAAAACACTTTATTGCATTATACTCACCGACACTTAGAAGCAATGGTTGACAAAACTCTTGCTTGGACCGACATGGAAGCCAAAGATTTATATGATAATCACCACCCCTCCATGTCCTGGTGGCGATTCCCCCGAATGTATTTATGGAAATTTTGGAGACGTTTTCTGGTTGAGCGATCTTTTATGGATGGAGTCGTTGGATGGATTTCAACCATCTTTGAGAGTTTCGATACTTTTATCATTTATGCTAGACTTTGGGAGCTTCAACACTATGGTAAAACGCGCCGCAGTTTATGACCCCTATCTTGATACTTTTGGCGGTGGTGAGAGATATTGCCTTACAGTAGCCGAAATATTGCTCATGGCCGGCTGGAAAGTTGATCTTTTTTGGTCAGGCGACCCCAGTCTCATAAAAACTGCCGAAACTCGTTTTTCTTTGGTATTAAACGGTTTAAATCTGGTTCCGGACATTTTTGGATTGGTGCCCCAAAATCTCGATCTGATTGAAGATCAGTTACCGCAGGACCGCCTCATTTCCCACCGGTCACCCCAAAAGTCTTTCTTCCAAAAAATTCTATCGATAAATTATAAATATCAAATTC
>Ga0075681_105_pt1 | contig 13290 bp, 13 predicted proteins | sample RifGroA2_FD_68250 | JGI IMG/M metagenome (GOLD analysis project Ga0075681, IMG submission 68250) | Microgenomates bacterium GW2011_GWA2_40_6
GTTAATTTGACAGTTAAGTGCAGTGGTTGACCGTCCTGTTGGGTGATAAAGGGTAAATTAATATCAGTTTCCACTGACGAGGATAATTCGATTTTGGCTTTCTCGGCAGCTTCACGGAGACGCTGAAGCGCCTGGGGATCTTTGGATAGATCGACGCCAGTTTGTTTTTTAAAGTTATCAACTAACCAGTCGGTAATCCGGTGATCAAAATCATCACCACCGAGGAAAGTGTCACCGTTGGTGGCTTTGACTTCAAAAACACCGTCACCAATTTCCAAAATGGAAATATCAAAAGTACCGCCGCCGAGATCGTAAACGGCCACAATCCCCTTTTTCTTTTTGTCCAAACCATAGGCTAAAGCTGAAGCAGTGGGTTCGTTGACAATCCGCTCGACTTTGAGACCGGCAATTTCACCGGCTTGTTTAGTAGCCTGACGCTGAGAGTCGTCAAAATAGGCAGGAACGGTGATAACCGCCCGTTCGACTTTTTCACCCAAATATTTTTCGGCATCGGCTTTGGCTTTTTGTAAGATTTTGGCGGAAATTTCCTGGGGAGTATAAACCTTGCCCTTGATTTCGACTGCGGCCATGCCGTCTTTACCGGAAACAATTTTATAAGAAACAATTTTTTTGGTTTTGGCGACTTCAGCATCGGTAAAACGACGACCCATTAAACGCTTGATACTACTGATGGTGTTTTCTGGATTGAGAACCATCTGGCGTTTGGCCAGATCACCGACGAGGTTTTTGATAACTTCAACCACTGAGGGAATGGTGTTGCGGCCTTCGGAACTAAAAATAACTTTAAGGGAACCACCCTCCATGACCGCCACACAGGAATTGGTGGTGCCTAAATCGATACCGATGATTTTGTTGGACATATGATTAGATAATTAGATAAATAGATAATAAGATAAATAGTTATTTTGAAGGAATACCTTGGCCAACGACAACGCCAGCAGGGCGAAGACACTGACCATTTAATAAATAGCCGGCTTTGCGGACAGATAAAACTTTATTTTTGGCACCCGAAGCTGCTTCCAGACATTCCATGGTAGCCGGATCGAAATCTTTGTTAAGAGCGTCAATTGGGGTGAGACCAAAAGAAGAGAGGGTGGATTTAAACTTAGTGATAGCTATTTCTAAACCCTGATCATGAAGGTGAGCTGAAGCCAGTTCAAAATCATCAAGAGCTTCAAGCAATTTGGCAATAATAGAGACGGTGATAAGGGAGACAAAGGATTCCTTTTCCCGCTCAATTCTATTTTGAAGATTGATATAATCGGCTAGGGATCGCTTTAGTTTATCCTCAAGTTCGGCAATTTTTATAGACTGATCAAGATTAGGAATAGGTTTAGTTTTGGACATTTTAGATTAACCGCTAATGGTGGATAGTAACTCGGCAAAATAATCAACGGTGGGAACAATGGTCTGATAGTGAATCCGGGCCGGACCGATAATGCCGACAATCCCCCGATGAGGGCCGGATTGATAGGTCTGGTAGATAAAACCGCAAGGTTCGAGATGCTCCATGCCTAAATCCTCGCCAACCAGAAGATGAATTATTTCAGCCGAAGAGGCCAGGGCGGGGTCAACTCCGGCCTTGGAAATGATTTCAAACCAAAAGGCGGGGTTGTCTAAAAGAGATAAAACGGTTTTAGTAACATCAATGTTGTAAAACTCCGGTTCTTCGAGTAAGTTTGAAGCACCGTAGCTATAAATTGCCCCCTGATCGGTGGTGGAAATAGCCAAAGAACGGGTTTTGGCGGCCAGTTCCCGGGTGACTTCTTTTAATAGTCTCTCAAACTCGTTTCGGTAATCCCAAACCTTTTCTTTAACCCCAATTTCGTCAGAGACGGACATGGATTTGGGGGTCATGAGGTGTCGGACATAATATTTGAGTCCCATGGAGGTGGGACAACGCCCGGCAGAAAGATGGGATTTTTTTAGATACCCCAGTTGAGTCAAGGCGGCCATCTCGTTTCTAATGGTAGCCGAAGAAATACCAAGATTATATTTGCGCTCCAGATTTTCCGAACCAACCGGTTCGGCGGTTTCAATAAATTCCTCGGCCCTACGGTCAAGGTCCTTCTATCGGGAATTGGTCTACTTTCAACTCCATGTTCTTCGCATTTAAGAACTCTGCATTGCACAAATCTTGGGCATATTTCTTCAATACTCCGAATGTATTTTTGATCATATGGCATTGGGCCTATATCTTTTCTGTCAACGGTACAACCCCTATGAACAATCCTAAACAAAATAGATGGAAGTACACGGTTCCGCCTCTGTAGATTACGTCATTCTGACATTTACGCTGATTGTAATCTAGGTTGCAAATTAAATCAAATTTAAACTGAATACTTTTCTTAAGGTCCGAGGCTGATTTTGTCGGTGACACGGAGAAGAGCCCGGGTGCGGGTGGTATTGACGGAGTCGTATTGTTTGGCCAGTGAGTCTATTTTGTCGCCGATTTTGGTAAATTCCTCATTGTAGCGGCTGAATTCTTTTTCAAAAATTTTAATTTGGGTAATAATGGCCTGGACATTTTTTTGATAACGGAAATTTTCGTAAGCCTGGCGGATCATCCGGAGAATGGCGGTAAAAGAAAAGGGACCGGCAAAGATAACCTTTTTGTCAAAGGCTTCTTCTAAAATATCAGGGAATTTTTCGTAAATAAAGCTGAAAATCATTTCATTGGGGATAAAAACGACCACAAAATCAACGGTATTGGACTCAGGGTCAATATAGTCGCGGGTGGATACTTCGGCAATTTTCTTTTTGATATCCTGCTCAAATAACTTTAGATATTGGGTTTTTTGGACCGAATCAGTGGTCTCACTCATTTTAATAATATTGCTGTAGGGAAACTTGGAATCGATATTGACCTTGGTTTTGTCGGGCAGATAAAGAGTAAAGTCGGGGCGGGAGCTACCCTCCGATTCCTGTTTACTGTAGTCGGTACCGATGACAAAGCCGGATTGTTTGAGCAAATCTTCGGCCACTTTTTCGCCAAAGGCACCGCGGAGTTGGTTGTTGCTTAATACTTTTTTAAGGCCTTCGGTGGAAGCAGATAGCTCGATAGTAACTTTTTTATAACTTTCCAAAGATTCTTTGAGGCTTTCGAAATTGCCAATCCTTTGGGCTTCGGCCGATTCCAGTTTCTTTTGGTTTTTGTCAAGATCAGCGGTAAGTCGTTTTATAAGAGATTCAATGGCGTCCTTTTTGCCAGCTAAATCGGTTTGAATTATCTTTTGGCTGCTGCTTAATTTGTCATTAGCTAAAGAGACAATGGTGTCGATAGTTTTGGGGTCGATTTGGGAGGAGGGATGACGCTTTTGTAAATAAATAAAATAAAAAACGGATAGCAAAATCAAAACCAGAAGAATGTAGACAAAGGTCATAGAAATCAAAACATGGTATAATAATTAATCTCGAAAGTCTCCATTTTTGGGATTGCCGCAAGGATAGAGACAGCCAACCAGAGCCTCTTTACAATGCTTATGTTGGATAGCCAAGCCAAGACAGCTTGGCTTATTTTATATCTCATGTATTTTTTTAAGCATTTTCGAGTAAATTTCTGGCATATTTGAATTGTTCAGATCTCTAATCATACCGCAAACCGAATCAGCGAGCCTAATGAGTGAGTTGGTCTTGTCGTCTAGACCGCGAAATTTACTGTATTTAATTTTAAATAATTTAATTTCCTTCTTTATTTTGTTTAAGGTTTTTTTGTCTATTTTATCGATAAAGATTTTTACGTCGATGTCTGATTCGGCCGAATATGACTTTATGGCTTTAACAATATGGGAAGCCACCAAAGAAACGTAATCTGATTTGTTGTGAAAACGGGAAAAATATATGGCCGATTCTTGAAAAATATTACGATCCAACAATTCCTTTATATATGATTCTCTTCGTTTGTTGTTCGACTTGTACCATTTACTGTGTTTGTGGCTTTTTTCTTCAATGGCTTCAAGTTCATTCTCGATCAAATTTGCATCTTTGTTTTGACAGACAACCGTGCAAACGATGAATTCTTGCCAATTGGTTTCCTGGCCCGATTCATCGGTGTAAGTGCTTATTTTGATAATCACATATTCAGTATAAGACGAAGATAACCCGAAAGAAAATAGATCAAATGACTCTTGTTGTAACAGATGTGTATCATATGCTACAATTCCGGCATGTTCAAAGGTATTTTTGATACTTTTTGTGAAGATGGCTTACGGGCAGCTGGAGTGAACCATGGCCGATCTGATATCCATGGAATTATTAATAGAGGGCGTGCCGATTTCGCAAAAGCAGTGGCTGCTGAGTTTGAAAAAACGGATATATTAGCGGCAACAGGTGGGCATCTTATTCGGGGAAACAAAAAAACTGGAAAAATAACAATTGAACCAATACCGGAATAGAGAGTAAAATGAGTGAATGATTTTGGGAGTGAGTGAATTGTTGAAATTAGTCAAAGAAAAAAAGTTGGTGGAGGGGTTGTGTGAACGAGAGTTGACGAATCCGGAAGGGGCGGGATTTGACCTAAGACTCGGGAAAGTTTGGGAGATATCGGGAGAGGCTTTTTTGGGAATAAACGACAGAAAAACGGTTGAGGCACAACTGTTGATGGAATATAAAGAAGGTGAGAGCAGAATCTTTGAACTGAAACCGGGTCAACAAGTGCTGGTAACTGTTATCGAAAAAATAAATTTACCCAAAGATATTACGGTCAATTTTTGGTTGAGAAGTACTTTGTATCGAAATGGGGTGATAGTATCCGGTGGAAACGGCGCCCCGGGTTATAGCGGAGAAATAAGTTTTTCCCTATTTAACAGCGGTAAATGCCCGGTTAAGATTGAAATGGGAGCCAGAATAATTCATATGATTTTTTACGAAATAAAGGGAGAGGCAAATGTCTACAGAGGACAGTGGCAAGGTGGGAGGGTGGTAACTAAGAAAATAGAAAAACAGGTTTAAGATGTTTACGATATTTTCAGCAAATCTAAAGGCTTGGTAAAAAGATAATTTGGCTTAGCGGCAGTTAGGGGTACGCTGCCTTCGAAACCCCACAAAACAGCACCTGATTTTATACCGGTTTTTCGGGCAGCTTCAATATCGCGAGTTTCATCACCAAGATAAAGAACTTCTTGTTTATTGAAATTATGCTTTTTGACGATTTTATTTAACCCAATGTGTTTACCAAAATATGAAGAGTCTTCGGCGATTTCAGAAAAATATTTCTCAAGATGATATTTTTTAAGATAGCTAAAAATATTTTCTGATTTATTGGAACTAAAAACTATTAACATATATTTTTTCTCGAGTTCGGGCAATACGGCCGAGAGGCCTTTGACGGGAGGATTTTCGTTGAAGTTTTGATGGATTTTCTTTTTTATATCCAGATAAATAGAAAATAATTCTAATTTTGAAATTTTAATTTGTTTCATGAATTTTTTGACACCGGTTTGACGAAGATATTCAAGAGAATATTTGCTTATATCAATGTTTTTACGATTGAGATTTTCTGTTAATAAATTTAAAACTTGTGGTAAATTATCAACTATAGTACCGTCAAAATCGAATATTAAACATTTCATTTGAAGTAGTCATTAAATAAATAATGAAGGTGGTCGGGGTCGGAGCAGTCAGCAGAGGGGGAGAATTTGAATGAGGTGATTTTGGAATAGACATCTTTGATGACTGTTTCCATATCGATAATGGCCTCCGAAGTAATTTTAAAAGAGTGGCGGGCAAAAGAGCCATTGGCCTTGGTTTCAACAAAATCAATAGTGCCCGAGACTACAGAATAGCCAAACCCCAGGCTATGATCGGCTAAGATTTTGTAAAAAACCAATTGGCGAAAATAATCACCGTCGGGTTTGAGTTCTTTATATTTATTGTCAGGGTTGCCGGTTTTGAAATCAACAACATTGACATTTGTGCCGGAAAGAATTTCGATTTTATCGATTTTGCCGGTGATGGGAATAGAATCGATGTTCGCCAAATAAGGTTTAAAGTCGTGTTCAACTAAACATTTACCACCCAGTTCATTTTTATAATGTTGGTAATATGCGGTCAGCGCCTCGTGTCCCCTCTTTGACAAAGTGGCCAGATCAACAGGAGTTAGTAATTCCCGTGCTAAATTTTTATCGAAAATAACCAGTAACTCATCCAAAGATGGAAGTTTGGAAGTGGAATTTAAATAAGCCAGCGCGCCGTGGACACTGGTACCAAAAGAAAGGGCACTCGATTTGGATTTGGGAAGACGCAAGATAGTGTTAATAAAGAAACAGAATGGGCATTTATGGTAGGAGTTAATATGACTGATATTAAGACGATAATGGTGATCAAAAAAATATTTTAAAAAATCATGAAGGTCAGTAGAGAGGATTTTAGTTTCTTTTAAGGAAAATTGGGATTTTAAAGACTCAATTTCGGTTGGGGAATCAGGACCCTGAATCTCAATGTATTTCGAGTCAATTTCCGAAAGAAAGCGAGTGGGGGGAAGTTCGCGACCCTCGGGATTGAGTTTGGTGTAAGAAAGATAAATTTGATTCTGAGCCCGGGTAAGAGCCACATAAAAGAGACGCCGGTTTTCCTCAAGCTCTAAATCGATATTGGCGGTGAGAGGTTCGGAGCGAAGAACCCCTAAAGGGGGAGTAATTTTGTTAAGTCCCCGGGCCCCCTCCCAACGGGCGGCGAGGTTTTTAATCAAAAAGACATGCTCGAATTCCAAACCTTTGGCTTTGTGAACAGTTAAAAGCCGGATGCTTTGGGGGTTGTCGGATAAGAGTGGCGGGGAGATTAAAGAAAGATTGGAGTCGATGTAGACAAAGAGGCGGGCGACAATTTCGTCAAAAGAAAGAGGAATAGTGGAACGCTGAATTTTGAATTCGGAATAGAGACGATTCAATTGCTTGAGAGCTTCGATGTCCCGGTGACGGAGAATATATTTTAGATATTTAAAACGACGGATAACCAGATTAAATAATTTGTCGGGGGGTAAATTGGCTTTGAGTTTTTGAAGGCGGCCAAGCCGCCTTTCAAATTTGGTTAGACGGATTTTAAATTTAGAAGATATTTTTTCTGATTTTGGGTCGTGAAGGTAGTGGTAAAGAGAAAGAGAGGGAAAAGATAGAAAAGAAAAATTTAGAACTTTATTTTTTAGGATAGTATCGTCGGGACAGGATAAAAGCTTTAATAAATCGAGCAATTGAAGAATGAGAGGCTGCCCTAGAATATTAATGCCAAAATCTTTGACATATTTGATTTTGAGAGCAGAGAGAGCGGGTAGCAAATCGAAAATATCGGCGTTGTTACGAAATAGTACGGCAATTTTTTGAGGGGAAGTGCCGATATCAATTAATTTTTTAATTTTGGAGGCTACCCAATAATTTTCTTCAATTTGGGAATCGGCAGTATAAAGATTGATGGGATCTGAATCATAATCGCGGGTGGCAATTAAACTCTTATCAATGCCTTTAATTTGTTTAGCGATCCTATTTTCGTTGCGGTTAATAAGGGAGGTGGTGGAATCTAAAATGAGCCGGTGGGAGCGGTAATTGTTGCGTAAAATTATGGGTGGTGTAAGATATCTTTGGTAAAAAGAATAAACATTTTCGACCGAGGCCCCTTGAAAACGAAAGATGGACTGATCATCGTCGCCGACGACAAAAATATTGGGTGAGTCTTGCCCCGAACAAAAAAGGGTAATAATTTCGTTTTGAGAAGCCGAGGTGTCCTGAAACTCGTCAACCAAAATATATTGAAATTTCTCCTGATAGGAGGATAAAAGCGAGGGATTATTCTTGAAAGCATCAATAACCGAGAGAATCATGTCGTCAAAATCAAAACGGTGCCGAACAGAAAGTTCTTTTTGGTATCCCGGGAAAATTTCGGTTAGAGCCAAATGTTTGGGATGTTGAGAGGCGGTGTTTTCATAAAAGCCAATGAGGGTGGATTTTAAATCTTTGGTAGAAGCTAGATCTTTTAGTAATGAGGAGATTTTGGTTTGATAAGTTTGATTTAAATTTTTTAGGTGAATTATTTTTTCAATAATTGAGGCAATGGCGTCGAGGTTTTTGGGATAGGCGGTGATGGATTTCAACTGGTCGTAAAAGGGTTTAACAATTTCTAAAAAGGATTTTTCATCAGAAAGAAGGGAGAGAAAAAGCTCCGGGGAAATGTTTTCTTTTTTAAGAGATTCGATGGCGGAGATCAGAGATGACTGATAATAATAGGTGTCATTGGGAGTTTTGAGAGGTGAATCGGAGGGAAGGGCATCAATTAGGCGGCGGATGATCTGAATTTGCTCAATTTTATCAAGCGGTTCGGAATCAAGATTAAATTGGAAAAAATGCTCGGGGTGACTTCTAATGACTGACTGACAAAAAGCGTGAAAGGTGTTAATCCGAACCGAATTGGCGCTCGGGCCGATAAGAGACAGAAGACGGGAGCGCATGTTGAGGGCGGCGGAATCAGTAAAGGTTAAACAAAGGATGTTACTAGGGTTGACTTGGGTTTTATTTAAGATATTACCGATGCGTAGGGCAATTACCTGAGTCTTACCGGTGCCGGCGCCGGCAACAACCAGAACCGGTCCTTCGATAGTATCGACGGCTTTTTTCTGCTCGGGGTTGAGTTTTTGGTATTCGATGTCAAAAGAAGTTGCCACTACCCTATTTTAGCTTATTGGCAGAGATGCAGATAATTAGGTGGTGGTGACTTCGGTATTACAGCCGGGAGTTGGACAACGATAGGTTCCCATAGATTGTCTATATTGAGGAGGGGCAAACTGAAATCTAAGAGTCGCTCCATCGCTCATACAAATCAAAGATGAAGCATCTGGGAGACGAGAGTTATCTACACCTGGTTGGCCAGCAACAACTGAAGGGTTAAGTCGGGTTATACTTGATCCTCTTCGGATCGCTTCTGATAAAGATATTATACTCATGGGCAGATTATAACGCTGACAGCAATTTTTCCAAAATTTCTTTGGCGACTTGAGGATTGGCGGAACCGGAAGAGGCTTTCATCAATTGGCCGATTAAAAACCCAATACTTTGAGGATTTTTTTGGTAATCTTCAACTGCTTTGGGATTGTCGGCCAGAACTTTTTTGGCTAAGTCTTCAATGGCACCAGTATCGGAAACTTGAAATAAATTTTGGTCTTTGGCCAAAACTAAAGGGTCAGTGCCACTTTGATAAGATTCCAAAATTAAGAGTTTGATGGCCGAGGAAGATAATTCGGATTTTTTGTCAAAAAGATTTTTAAAAAAAACAGGGTTTATTTTTTCGATGGTAATGTCAGTGGTCTTTAAGGGACCAATGAGCAGGTTGGTGACAAATTTAGCAAAATCAGAGTCGGTTGAAGTACCTAATATTTTTTCAAAAATGGCCGAAAAGGCTGAATCTTCGGCTAAAAGAGAGACATCATAATCAGAGAGAGACAAGGCTTTATACTTGACAATTTTTTGTTCAGGTAGTTCAGGAAGGGTGGCGCGAATAGCGTCGATTTGTTCTTGAGTAAAAACAATCGGAGGAATATCGGGCTCGGGGAAATAGCGATAGTCAGCACTCCCCTCTTTTTCGCGTTGTAAAAAAGTAACTGATTTTTCGGCATCCCAACCACGGGTGGTTTTTTCACCATGTTCTTTGGTGATACTGTCTTTTTTGAACTGTTCCGTTTGACGGTCGATTTCAAACTGAATGGCGTTAAGAACGCCAGTCAAGGAGGCCACATTTTTAATTTCGACGAGAGGGGTGAAAGCATCGTCAATTTTTAAATTGACGGTGGGCTCACAGCGCATGGAGCCTTCTTCAATATTGGCCTCGGAAATACCAAGATAGCGGACGATTTGCTGGATTTTACCAAGATATTTTTTAGCTTCCTCCGGAGAGATGATATCCGGTTCGGAGACGATTTCGACCAGCGGTACTCCGGAGCGATTAAAATCTAGTAAGGTCTCATCACCAATATGCTGGGATTTACCGGTGTCTTCTTCCAAGTGGGCACGATTGATACGAATTAGCCTTCCATCTACATTTAGCTTACCATTAATAGCAAAAGGCTTTTGCAACTGAGTAATTTGATAACCCTTGGGAAGATCGGGATAGAAATAATTTTTGCGTTCAAAAAATGAATCTTGGTTTATTGAGCAACCTAGGGCTAAGCCAAGTTTAATGGTCCATTCACAAGCGACTTTGTTGGGAACCGGCAGAGCGCCGGGGAGACCAAGACAAACGGGACAAGTGTGGGTGTTTGGCTCCACATGAAAATGGGAGGCATCGCAACCGCAAAACATTTTCGATTTGGTTTTGAGTTCGACGTGGACTTCCAGGCCGATGATGGGGGTGATGGTCATAAATATTTTTGAGCCAACAATAAACTGAGAGTAGACTCAGCATCGGCAACATTATAAAAAGATAGATTATTGATTAATTTTTGATAATTATAGAATTTATAAGTTATTTTCTCTGTTTCTTCTTGGTGGCTTTGATTGGAAATAATTAAATCTTGGGCTAAATAATAGTGACCTAAGGTCTTGGCAATACCGTTTAGTGACCAAAATTCCCCCATTTTAGTCCATTTCCGGGCGATAATTCCGGTTTCTTCGGAAAGTTCTCTTTGGGCGGCAGCAAGAGGGTTTTCACCCGGGTCAATCCGACCGGAAGGTATTTCTAAGAATTCCTGACCAACGGTATAGCGCCATTGGGTTTCCATGACTACTTTGTTAAAAGAATTAACGGCAATTATTTGGACAAAACCATTACTGCTGATAACAGTATATTTCCCGGATTTACCGGAGGGATTAATGACATCATTGTCCCGAACAGTTAGACCAAACTTATTTTGAAAAACGATATTCTGTTTGACTGTAATCCAGGGGTTTTTCATTGTTTTGGTTTCAATCCCTCTAAATCTCCCTTTGACAAGGGAGACTTTAAATGACTATCGGTTAATTGTTGATACTGATGGCCGATGTTGAGAAGAAGATCTTCGGAAAACATGGGGCCAACGATTTGGGCACCGATTGGTAGACCACTTTTAGTGAAACCACAGGGAAGAGCGAGAGAGGGAACACCAACCGGATTTTGGGAAGTAGTGTAGATATCGGCTAAGAAATTTTGGAGTGGGTCATTCATCAACTCCCCAATTTTAGGCGGCGGGGTGGGGGTAATTGGTTGAAGTAAAACATCACATTGAGACAGTGCCTTTTTATATTCTTCGATAAATAAAGTTCGAACTTGCTGGGCTTTTTTGTAATAGGCCTCGTAGTAACCGGCGGAGAGGGCATAGGTACCGATTAAAATCCGGCGGATGGTTTCATCAGTAAAAAACTCCCGGCTATGACCGAATCGGATACCATCGTAGCGGGCTAAGTTGGAACTGGTCTCGCTGGGACCAATTAAGTAATAAATGGCCAGGCCATAATCAAAAAGAGGCATGGAAAGATTTTTAATTTGAGCACCAGCTTTTTGTAGGTCAGTGGCGACTTTTAGAACAGCTGACTTTATTTCCAAGTCGAGTCCTTCTTGATAAAACTCATCAGGAATGCCGATAGTGATATCGGTTACTTTTTTGTCTAAGAGGGTGGAATATAAAGGAACCGCAGTAGGAGAAGAGGTGGCGTCGTAGGGATCAACACCGGCGATAGTTTCCAAAATAACGGCACAGTCCTCAACTGATTTGGCCATAGGACCGACTGAATCAAATGAGGAGGCGTAGGCAATGGAACCGTAACGGGAAACCCGTCCATAGGTGACTTTTAAGCCGGTAATATTGCACCACGCAGCGGGATTTCGAATGGATCCGCCGGTGTCTTCACCAATGGCAAAAACGGCCATTCGGGCAGAGAGGGCGGCAGCCGGACCGCCGCTACTACCACCGGCCACCCGAGAAGTATCCCAGGGATTTTTGACCGGTCCAAAGTCGGTATTTTCAGAAGAACCACCATGGCCCCAAGCGTCCATGTTCATTTTACCGATCAAAATGGCACCGGCGTTTAGCAACTTTTGATAAACAGTGGCGTTATATGGCGGGATAAAATTATTTAGGACATTGGAGGCAGAAGTAGTTTTTACACCTTCGGTGACATAACAATCCTTGAGAACAAAAGGGATACCTGATAAAGGAGAGGTTAATTTTATTGATTTGGCCTTTTTGACGGTAAATTCAAGGGGAAGAATGGTAACAAAGGCATTAATATTTCCGTTATATTTGGCAATATTGTCATAACACTCATTGAGTAAATCAACAGAAGTGAATTCACTTTGTCTTAATCCGGCAGCTAACTCTGAAATCGATTTATCAAGAAGCATTATTTTTTAGAAATTGATTTAGTAACAAAAAATCCGTTTTTACTTTGAGGAGCGTTAGCTAAAGACTGGGCCTGAGTAAACATTCGTTTGGTGTCGATAAAATCTTCTCTAAGAATATTTTTTTGACCGGTTACCTGATAAGTAGGGGCAATATTAGTGACATCGACTTGGTTTAATTTGGCAAAATGTTCCAGAATTGATTCCAGTTGTTTAGCAAAAACAGTAATTTTTTCGGGAGAAAGATTGATGTGGGCCAGTTTGGCCACTTTTAAAACATCGGCTTCACTAATAACGGTCGAGGACATAGCTTATTTTACCTAAAAAGAGAGGCTTTGAGACGGAGTAGCTTCCAGCGGTATTTATCGATGAGATTGTAGACTTTATACAATTGAGGATTGATAACCAGATCATAAGTGCCGACAAATTGAACCAGTTGACCACCATAACCCTGTTTGAAACGATGAAAGCCAAAACCGTTTTCACCATCTTTGGCATCGGGACCAAGACAGCCCCAGGTATCAAAACTTTTTAGACCCAAAGATTGGCCATATTTAATGGCCTCCCACATCAGTAAATTGGGAGCCATAACTTCTCTCTTTTTATCAAGAGAAGCGCCGTAAGGGTAAAAAAGACGACCAGAGTTCCGAAATAACATAAAAGCGGCTAAAACTTCATCCTGATAGGAGGCTAAAAGGATGTCGATGGAATTGGTGTTTTTTAATTGCTGCCAGAGTTGGCGATGGTAGGTTTCGGAATGAAGATAAAATCCCTGACGCTGAGTGGTACTCATTAGCAGTTTTAGATAAATCTCAAAACCGGAATCGTGGGTTTCGCGGGAGACAGTGACACCGTGGCGGTTGGCTAGGCGGATATTGTAACGGGTTTTGCTCTGAAGACGGGAAAGCAACTCCTCTTCGGAGAGAGTCAGGTCAACAACAAAAGAATGGGGATAGAAAGCGACTTTGGGAGAAATAA
>Ga0075681_111_pt2 | contig 12931 bp, 15 predicted proteins | sample RifGroA2_FD_68250 | JGI IMG/M metagenome (GOLD analysis project Ga0075681, IMG submission 68250) | Microgenomates bacterium GW2011_GWA2_40_6
CCACCTAACTCTTCTCTTACTGAACAGTTATACTGGCCGGTTAACCACCCAGAAATAAAAGCCCTGGCCGCTAAATATACCACCCCTAAAAGTATTTTTGATTTTGTTGTTTCCACCTTAAGTTACAACGACAACCGACTCGATTCAGCCACTCGTCGGGGAGCCCTGGAATCCTTAAAAACACCTTCTGATTCCCTTTGTACTGACTTTACTGATCTCTTTATAACCATCGCCCGCTCAGCCGGAATTCCAGCTCGGGAAATCGAGGGTTTCGCTTATTCCAATAACCTCAAAATCAAGCCCCTTAAACCTGGTACCGACCTTCTTCGCGCTTGGCCCGAATATTACAACCCCAATACCTCGAACTGGATAGCCGTTGATCCTACCTGGACTAAGACTACCAATGGAGTCGACTACTTTCGTGATCTTGACTTAAACCACCTCGCCTTTGTCATTCATCAATCCAAAAGTGACTACCCGCCTCCTCCCGGATCGTACAAGGCTAATCCCCAGGAAAAAACCGTTGAAGTTGTTTTTGCTGATCACGAAATCAATCCTGATCTCTCTCCACCAGATTTTTCCCTAAATTTTGTTCCTTTCTCTTCGGGTCAGTTGATAATTAAAAACCCCAATCTTCAGGCAATAGAAAATCTCCATATTTCTTCCTCCCCATTAAATCTAAATAAAAGTTTCTCCTCCCTTCCCCCCTTATCTTCCCAAGTTATCAACCTTTCCCAACTATCTTTTTTTGATTCTCTTCTTCCCCAAAACCAAAAACTAAACTTATCCGTCTCCTATTCTGCCGACCACCAAAAAACAATAGAAATAACTAACCCCTTTCATTATCTTAATTTATTGGTACTCATAATTATCAGCCTCATCATTCTCAGCGTCGGGGGTATAATATTATCAAGAAACGCATGAAAAAATTTTTAAAATATGCTCTCTACCTCTCCTTTGCCCTAGTTCTCCAACAAGAGCTTTTTGGTAACCTCCTCTTTGGTCAAAACCGCCTTCTAATTATTACCAAAGTCGGTCTTATATTGGCTTTTTTTGAAATTTTTCTCAAACCCATAGTCAAAATCCTCCTCCTGCCTATTTCCATCTTAACATTGGGTCTTATTCGCATTGTTATCAACACTCTTGGTCTATATTTAGCCTCTTCTCTCGTTTCTGCCTTTAGCGTTACCTCTTTTGCTGTCTATGGTTGGTCCCTGGTTGGTTTTTGGGCATATTTGGGTACTTCATTTTTTATTAGTGTTTTTCTTTATATTTTCAAAATAATATGAATATTATCCTCAGCACCATTCAAATAATCCTATCCTTAATCTTATCCACCCTTATTTTTCTCCAAGCCCAAGGTAGAAACGAAAACAATTCTAATATTCTTTCCTCTTCGGGCTCTGAAAAACGGGGTTGGGAAAAAATGATGTTTAATCTCACTATCATTATCACCCTTCTTTTTTTGATCTCCTCAATTGCCCAACTAACCTACTAATGTTCACCAAAATCCGCTTCCGTTTCGAGCTTTATTTCTACTATCTAAAAAAGAATCTTCTTTATCTTTTTCTGGGTTTTGGTGTCGGTATCACTATCTTTTATTTTCAAAAACCGCTTAAAACATTTTTTTTAAGGTTTAATCACCCAATTCAAAAAATCGGGATTGAAGGTTTCTATAACGCTACCAATCTCTCACAGGAAATCACTCAAAAAATTTCCCCGGGCCTAACAGTAATTAATCAAAATGGTCGAACTTCCCCTTCCGCTCTGGTTAATAAGATGGAAATCAGTTCTGACCATCTTCGATATACCTTTTACCTAAACACTTCCCTCCTTTGGCATGATGGAAAAAAGTTTAGTAGTGCCGATATCAACTATCAAATCCCAGGGTTAAACATTGCTCCTGCCAGTTTCGATAAAGTTACTATTACCACCGATAAGGCTTACGCCCCTCTAGAAAGCCTTTTGGCTCGTTCTCTTTTTCGAAAAAATTTTGTCGGGCTGGGTTCTTATATCGTTAAAGATTTTCGCTATCAGGATGGTCATATCCGATATTTAAAACTTCAGTCAAACTCCGATATTATTATCTACCGTTTTTACCAAGACCAAAATGACCTCTTAAACGCCTTTAAAATCGGTGAGGTTGACCAAATCCAGATTTCGTTTTTACCACCGGATCTTGAATCCGGCTGGAAAGTAAATTTAAACCAAAATATTGCTAGTTCTGAAAGTTATTCGGCCATCTTTCTCAACACCCAAAAACTTAGCAACAAACAACTTCGTCAAAGTCTGGCTTACGCCACCCCTAAAAGTGCAAATAATAATGAACGCTGTCTCTCGCCTATATCACCCTCATCTTGGGCTTATAACCCCAATGTAAAAGAATATTCTCTCAACCCAGTCAAAGCCCGTGAATTTTTTGAAAAAAATAAAATTGAATCAATCAAACTTAGTGTCACCGACCGAGATTTATTAGCTACTGCCGAAAATATTAAAAAAAGCTGGCAGGATATACTGAAAATCAAAGTCGATGTTAAATTTGAAAATCAAGTCGACACTGATAATTATGAAGCCATATTGGCTTATGGTAGTGTTCCCTCCGATCCAGATAAAGTTTCAAAAGGTTCTCCTTGAGGAGTTGCCAGTCATTTTTTTGCAATATCCTACCATTTACACCATCACCCGAAACCAATGAAACCCAACCCAGATTATCTGTCTATTATTCTTTTAATTTCTTTCTTTCTCCTTCTCACCTACGCCGGTTATTTGTCTTTCAAAAGTATCGATTGGGACGTGCTAAAACGACTTGAAAGTTCCCCTATTGCCATCCCCACATTACAACCAAAACCCATCAACAATGCCACTGAAAGCGCCATACCAAAAAAAGCTCGGTAAAAGGGGACACATCCATATTTGGCAAGTCGACGGCAACCTAATTCGATCCACTTTTGATCCGGAATTTACCAACTTCGGTCAACACTTCCATTTCCATTACATCCCTGAATATGAACTTTGGCTTGATCAAGAGCTGGTTAGGGATGAGCGTCGTTTTTTTATCGACCATCTGTTAACTGAATGGAAACTAATGAAACAAGGTATCCCTTACGAAACCGCCATTGTTGCTGCCGATATCAAAGAAAAAACCGAAAGATATTGTAGCCAAAAAATAAAAAAACTGACCGAAAAAATTGAAAATTTCGACATAAATAAACTCCACCTCAAGCTCTTGGGAGGTACTAAAACTAAACTATCAGTCTGGAGCATTGATGGTTGTTTGGTTCGTACCCTTTTCTTCATAGATTTCACTGAAGGCGGTCACCGCTATGTCTATGATTTTGTTCCCGAAAACGAAGTCTGGATCGATAACGATTTGGTAACCGAAGAAATTCCTTTTGTCCTCCTCCATGAACTTCATGAAAGAAAGTTAATGAAAAAACTAGGCTGGGAATACCACCGGGCTCACCGTCACGCCAGCCGGCTCGAATGGCTTTGCCGCCAAGGTAAAAAGATTGTCACCGTCGAACTTAAAAAGCTTGGTTGGGAATAGCCTTCTCCTCTGGATTATTTTTTACTCTAAAAAAGACGGTGGCTGTTAGAGCCAAACCCCCGCACCAAAACAGAAGATATTGATACCCCCAACCCACAAATATGGCACAAAGTAACATGGTGGGAATTTCCAAAATACTTTTTAAAAGATTTGACAAAGATAGCACTGTCGCCCGGTTGTAGGAATGACTCACTCGGTTAAAAAGCTCTGAAAACAACGGCCAACGGGAAGATTCAAAAATTACCACTCCGCAAAAAAGACCCAATCCCAGATAACCACTCTTCCACCAAACCTCATTAATCGCCATTAATAAGATACAGCCCAAGGTCCAATCACCAAAACGGTTTATCCAAATGTAGATTTTCTCTCCCATGCCCAGCTTTCCCGTAAAACGATTAATAATAAATACCACCAAAGAGTAAAAACTATTAGACACCCCGATCATAATTATTGCCACCCCATTGTTTCTAAACATTTCCGAACTAATCCGCCAGATAGCAAAGTTAGCCATAAAAAATAGCACTTTACCGGTTATCACTCTCAATAACTCCGGATTCTTTTTAAAAATACTAACCGCGTCCTTAAACACCCCCGCTTCTATCTTCTCTATTTTTAAATAATGCTTCGGTTCGGTCAAAAATAACCCAAAAATTATGGCCGCTATCCCCGCCAACGAATCAATTATCAATAAAGTCACGAATTGTTCATCCCTTAAACTCCCGGCAATCAGCACTGCCAATAGAGGAGTTATAATTTTAAAAATTCTTTTGGCTGAAAAATATTTTCCCAGATTAGTTAAACTATTTTTTTCATCCCCCAGAGCCTTATTAGTATCGTAAATCATGGCTTCATCTGTCCCCGACATTAACGCATCCGATACTGCCATCAGAGCAAAGCCAACACAAAAAGCCAGTAAGCTGTGGGCAAAGATAAACACTATCCAGTTAGTTAAATTAAAAAACAAAGACAACAAAATTACCTTTTTTCTACCCCATTTATCCGCCAAATAACTTGATGGTAACTCCGTCAACAAGGTTACTACCGAAAAAACTATGGTGGTATAAAAAATTTGGGCAACACTTATTCCCCGATAAACCAAAAAAATGGCTGTCACCACGTTTATCATTTTCACTTCCGTCAATGCTTCCAACCAAAACATTAGTGAAAAATTTCTTTTCAAAGACATTGCTTATTATATCCCCAAACCAACTTTTCCTTCTCCGTTTTAGTCATTCTTTTTATTTCCGCCTCCCGCTTCATTGCTTCTGATTTAGATCCACATTTTTCCAGATAAACCAGTTTAAAATCATCAAAGCAACGCAAATATTTCGCTCCTTTTCCTGCTTTATGTTTTATTAATCTTTTTTCAAGGTTATTTGTCTGTCCTGTATACAACGTATTTCCCGACGTCCGTAAAATATAAACCCAAAACTTTTTTGTCAAAGACTTATTCCAATTTATATTTATTCACTATTCCCAACAATACTTCCAGTTGTTTTCGGGAAATATCTTTATGTGGTTTCCTGGAACTACCAACATTAAAACCACGATAATTCAATATTGCTTTTATACCAGGAACAATCCCCACCTCTGTCTCCAACATCGCTTCAATTAAATAATTGGCTCGCCTTTGAGCTTCCATCGCCCCTTTTATATTTCCATTTTCAAAATCCCGTCTCATATTCACAAACAACTTTGGCATAACATTATAAGTCGATCCAATCGCTCCGTCACTTTTCATTACCATCCCCGATAAATTCATTTCATCTACACCGGTTAATAAATTCAGTTTTCCACCAGAATATTCTTTAATTCTTTCAAATAGATAAAGATTATTATCGGAAAATTTTATTCCACTAAAATTAGGTATTTTCTCCATTTTCTCTAAAAATATTTTCGCTGTTACTGGCTGAGCCGTTTTGGCAATCCAATAAACATAAAAGGGAATTGACACCGCCTCTCCAATTTTTCGATAGTGTTCTACTGCCGCGTTAAGGTCTCTTGGACTATTCACCGGCGCCATCGACGACACCGCTGTGGCTCCAATAATTTCTGCATGTTTAGCTAATTCCACCGCCCCGTTTGTTGTTTTTGTCCCGCCTACATGAATCACAATCGGTAGTCTATCTTTCATCACTTTCATTACTTCTTTTGCCATTTCCTTTCTCTCTGTTACACTTAAACTGAGGCATTCTCCCGTTACGCCACAAACATATAAAGCTTCACAACCATAGTCGATAAAATTTTCTATCAATTTCGCTACCGATTCCAAGGCCAACCCTCCCTTATCATTAAACGGAGTTACAATCGCAGGTATTATTCCTCTTAAAAGTTTGTTGTTCACTTTTGTTGCCCCGCAAGGATTCGAACCTCAGTATTCAAGTCCAAAGCTTGATGTCCTACCATTAGACGACGGGGCATTGTTTATTAAAACCTTTAATCCATCCGGCAATTCTTCTATTAAGATCGGTACTCCTTCTTACTCGCACATTTATTTGACCATGATAGTTTTGATTTACATTCTTTCTCATGGTCATTACTTTATTTTTTTTATAGTAAACTTTGTTAAATTTATTCCTAGGATAACCCAATTCATTAGACCAATATTCCACAAAAATATCCTTTATTTCTTTAAAATTATCGTGGATATAAAGCTCCAAAACAATATCATCATCAATAATTTTCAAATACTCTTTTAGCCAAAAAATAAAAAACGACAGCATTTCAGGATCAGAGTTGCTAAATTTTATACCCACTGAAACATTGGTCTCTTTTTGTTTTTCCCCTTCCGCCCAATACAACATTATTCCTGCCAACCACAGTTCACGATTACCCAGTTGCCCAATATCACAAAATGTACTTTTATCAATGGTTTCAATCTTCCGCAATCTCTGTTCTCTTTTTTTTACACCCCCTTTTCTAATTGCTATCAACTTACGTTCAGTTAGTGTCTGTTTTTGCTTTTTTGATAATCCTACAGACCTCAACCACAATGATAAAGTTGACTTAGCCACAAACACTTTTTTCAAAATGTCAGAATAAGATAAACCTTCTTTTCGTAAAGATATTGCCAAATTTTTAAGGTTCTCTTTTGCCATATATAAAACTATTATAACTAGAACTAGCACACATTACAATAGTTCGATTATGGCTTAGTGCCGACGAGAGGACTTGAACCTCCACACCTTGCGGCATACGCACCTCAAGCGTACGTGTATACCAATTTCACCACGTCGGCAAATTGTGGTCTATTATATCTCAACTTGTGGCTGTTGAGGGACTCGAACCCCCGACCGCCCCGATGTAAACGGGATGCTCTACCAACTGAGCTAAACAGCCATCTCTGTATTTTACCAACAAACAAAAAATCCCCCTAATGGGGGATTTACTGAGCGGGCAACGGGATTCGAACCCGTGGCTCGTCCTTGGCAAGGACGCATAGTAACCACTATACTATGCCCGCAGACGGACTAGATAATAATCTAATCCATTCGTGTATTTTAACGCTTAACTCTGTATTCGAAAAGTAGAGACTACAAATCCCGTATTTTGATTTACGCTTCGTTAGTCGACTACGACTCTTTAAGGTCTGAATTTTTATAAACTGATTATACGGAATATTTAATTTTCTTGACCAAAAAGAAACTGTCGTATCTCGATCAACATCATTATATAAGAATAAACCAACTCGGAGACTCTTATTCGAAACCATCAGACACTTTCGAAAGAATTTAGCAGTTATATATAACAAATCTGGATCGGTATTTATTACCGCAACTCGGCCATTATCTGATTTATCCCCTTCACCCCAATATACCCCCAAACCAATAACAAACAAAGAAGATTTCATCAACTTCAGAAATTCTGATTGCGCTTCATCTAAGTATCTCTGCCTTCTTCTCCTGTTATTCTCCTGCCTAGCTTTATTTGCGGCTAATAAATTACTTGAAACCACATCCTACTATACTAGGAAATATACAGACTTTCAACTACCATTTTGTGCCGAAGGTTGGAGTTGAACCAACATCCCAGGTTTTTCAGACCAGTGCCGTGACCACCTTGGCTACTTCGGCTTGAAGTGACTTTATTATATCAACCTTTTTTCTTTTTTAATTCAAGAATTTCCCCTTCTATCCCTTCAACCATTGATTGCAACACCCGACATTGAATATCGTAATATTCCACCCCATAAGCACTTCCTTCTTTGGTCATCGCATATTCCTTTGCCATATGTACCAATTTCTTTTGATACTTTTTTAGTTCGTTTTTTAAGTAGACAATTTTATCCATCGCTTTGTGCCGCTGAGAGGAGTCGAACCTCCACACCTTTCGGCATACGCTTCTGAAACGTACGTGTATACCAATTTCACCACAGCGGCAAAAAACCTTGAGCGGGTAGAGGGAATCGGACCCTCGCCAAGAGATTGGAAATCTCTTGTTCTACCACTAAACTATACCCGCATTGTCGGGGATACTGGATTCGAACCAGCAACCTCACGGTCCCAAACCGTGCGCGCTAACCAATTGCGCCAATCCCCGGTGCCGCTGGCGGGAATCGAACCCACACGGTTGTTGAGACCACAAGATTTTAAGTCTTGCGTGTATACCAATTTCACCACAGCGGCTCTGGTATCGATATTATATAATCAAATACTACTTTTCCCAATGACTCAACCTAAATTTTTCGAAACCCTCTCTGGTGAAAAAATTCCCCTCCCTGTCTTTTTCCCCGACGCTACCCGCGCCGTTTTAAAAACCCTTGATTCCACCGATATAAAAAATACCCAAACTCCGGGAATTTTAGTTAACTCCTTTCACTTGCTTTCAAATCCCGGTAAAGATGTCATCAAATCTTTCGGTGGTATCAAAAAATACATGAACTGGAATGGTGCTGTAATTTCTGACTCCGGCGGCTTTCAGGTGATGTCCTTAGCCAAAACCCTCGGCGGTAAAAACAGTGTCACCGATATTGGGGTAAATTTCAAAACGGATGGTAAAAAGATTCTTTTTACTCCGGAAATCTCTATCAAAACTCAATTAGCTTTCAAAACCGACATGATAGTCGTTCTTGATGATTTTACTGATCCAAAAAGTAATTTAACCGAAGCCAAAGATTCGGTTCGTCGGACACTTTTGTGGGCCGAAAATTGTAAAAAAATCTTTGAGGCCAATACTAAATCGTGGCCAAAAAGACCCTATTTACTGGGCGTAGTTCAGGGTGGTCGCTTCGCCTCTCTTCGCAAAACTTGTACTCGCGAATTGGTCAATATTGGTTTCGATGGCCTTGGCTACGGTGGTTGGCCTATGAATTTAAAAGGTAGTTTTGACCACAAATCGGCCGACATCATTCGACAAAACACGCCCGACTCCTATTTTCTTTATGGACTTGGGATCGGCAAACCGCAAGACATCACTTCGCTGGTCAAATCTAGTTGGCACATTTTCGACTGCGTCCTTCCCACCCGTGATGCCCGTCACAACCGTCTCTATGTCCGGAAAAACGCTTCTTCTCTCGATTACTCTTATTACATTCCCGACAAAAGTATTCATTTTCTCGATAAAAACCCAATTTCTCGATTTTGCGATTGCCACCTCTGTCAAAACTATTCCCGATCGTATTTAGCTCATCTTTTTCGTATCAAAGAAATGACCGCCCTGCGTCTCGCCACCATCCATAATCTTCGCTTTTATTCAGAGCTTATGAGAAAATTGAGACATGTCTAAAACTATTTTAGTCACCGGCGGCACCGGTTTTATCGGTACCAATTTAACCCACCGTCTGATCAGTCTTGGTGAAAAGGTCATTTGTCTTGACAATAACTACACCGGTTCACTTAACAATATTAAAAATTTAGAATCCAACCCCAATTTTTCCTTCATCAATCGCGATATTACCAAACCCCTAACAATAAAAAATAAAATTGATCAAATTTATAACCTAGCCTGTCCCGCTTCTCCTCCGGCCTATCAAAAAGACCCAATTTTTACTTGGAAAACTTCTGTTTTTGGTGTCTACAATATCCTTGAATTTGCCAAGACTCAAGGCAATATTCCCATTCTTCATTCCTCCACCTCTGAAGTTTATGGCGAACCACTGGTTCACCCCCAAAAGGAAGATTATCGGGGTAATGTTAACCCTATCGGTATCCGCTCTTGTTACGATGAGGGTAAACGAGCCGCCGAAAGTTTACTTTTTGACTACCACCGCACTTTTAAAACCCCTATCCGGGTTATCCGCATCTTTAACACTTATGGTCCTTACATGGACCCCTACGACGGTCGGGCCGTCAGTAACTTTATTGTTCAAGCCCTGATGAATCTGCCTCTAACTATTTACGGCGATGGTTCCCAAACCCGCTCCTTTCAATATATCGACGATCTTCTTGATGGCATGATTAAAATGCAAAATAATTCAATTAATTTCACTGGTCCGGTTAATCTTGGCAACCCCAACGAATTTACCATCAAACAATTAGCCGATCTGGTTCTTAAACTAATTCCTGATTCCAAAAGTCAAATAGTTTTTAAGAAATTACCCGACGACGATCCTACCCATCGTTGTCCAGACATCGCTTTAGCCAAAGAAAAATTGAAATGGGTTCCTAAAATAAAACTGGAAGGGGGATTAATCAAAACCATCGCCTATTTCAAAACCATTCTCTGATGAAGTATTTTTCTGTCTTCAGCCTCGGCTGCCGGGTCAATGCCGCCGAAACCAATCTCTTTGCCCAGACCTTAATTAATAAAGGGTATGAAACCCGTCATCCCCGCAAAAGCGGGGACCCCTCAATTATCTTTATCAATACCTGCTCCGTCACCGCCAAAGCCAATGTTGAATCATTGGGTCTCATTCGTCGTCTTCAATTTAAATTTCCTAAAGCCCAAATTATTATTTCCGGCTGTGCCGACACCCAAAATATTAAAAATCTAAAAAACATTACCTTTATTCCCAACACCATCAAAGAATCAAAACTTAATATATTAAAATCTTTATATGATCCAACAATAGGTGATAAATTTTCACACACCCACCGCTATCTTTTAAAAGTTCAATCTGGTTGCACTGCTGCCTGTACTTACTGTACCGTCCCCATACTCCGGGGTTTTCTAATTTACTCGAAGCTCTTTTGACCAAAACCAAAATCCCGCTTATTAGTTTTGGTTCTATTCCACTTCTTTGTATTGATAATAAATTTCTAAATTTATACAAAAAATTTTCTACCTGTCTCAGTCATTTTCTCCATATCCCAATTCAGTCAGGGTCAAATAAAATTCTCAAATTAATGAATCGACCATATGATAATTTAAAAATTAAAAAATTGATTAAAAATTGTAAATTAAAAATTAAAAATTTATCCCTTGGCACCGATATTATTGTTGCCTTTCCCGGTGAAACCGAATCTGACTTCAAAGAAACTTTAAGTTTGTGCAAAAATATTGGCTTTCAAAAAATTCACACCTTCCGCTTCTCCCCCCGTGATTACACCCCCGCCCAACTCCTTTTTAAAAAAGCTCCTCAAATCTCAAAATCTGACGTATCTACACGAGCCGAACTAATTCGCCAGCTTTGTATCCACCAAACCTAATCTCTTCAATGTCCATTGGCGACACCAGTCAAGTCTCAAATCCGGATTACTTAAATAGAAATCAATTAATCCTCGAAAAGTATTACTTGTCAAATCATTTTGAGTTGTCAATTTTGTTCTGTTAATTGCATGTCTCGAAGCACCATGTGTTATTTCATCAAGCCAATTTCTATTTTTCATCACACATTCCCAAATTGACCTTACATCTTCAAGCTGATTTATTCCAGCACGACCCAACTTACCCATACACCACTTCTCGATCTCTTGATAATCGGCTCCAGCAGTAATAAGTGGTATGTTTAACATCTTGGCAAAGGTCAATTCAGCCAAACCAAATATTCCCACATTCTCCCGAAACATAATTGCGTCTGATGCCAATAAACGGGCAAAACTTAATCCTGCCAACCACATATCGTTTAATCTATTAAAACGGATTAAATCCAAAGAGAACACCGCCTCCACTGCAGTCATTCCTGCCCCTCCTATTTCTCGTCTCATGACCTCTCGTGCCCCATCATCAGTTCGAGCCGAAATAAACACAGCCATATTTGACATCTCATTTGCATCTGCCAAACCATGTTTAGGATTTCTAAAACCTCGCTCAAGATACCTTGGGCTGATCATTAATGCCTTTCTATTTGCCATCTCCACTGGATACAGAGGATTTTGCCTACCAATATTTCTCAATGTCCACGACAACGCCTCTTCATAATCAACCACATTCGGTATAGCCTCGGTTGCTCTAAACATATCCTATATTATACTACAAAAATACGTTTTCATCTCCCAAACCACACTTCCATCTCATCAAACACCGGAAACTTAAAGCTGACTTCCTGTCCGGGAAAACGGGCATTTTTACCCCAAATACAAGCCCGACTAATATCATCCCTCATCTCATTGGAAATCCGTCTCAACACATCATTTAGGGTGTTTGTCTTTTTCATAATCAATGGCTCTTTTTTATCTGCCTCACCCATTCTCTCTCTCTTTAAATACACCCGTACCAATCCCAACCCCCTCCACAAGACTTCCTTAAACTCTAAAATACCGATTCCGTCCTTAGCACTTAAATACAACACTCCTTCTGTTTTTTTAAATTTTTTAATCTCATCAATCTTGGTGATTATCTCCACCAGCGGCATATAAGTTCTGGTTTTGGACAGCCCGTCAATATATTTATCAATTGATTCAATTTTTTCCCCTAACTCTATGACGGCATTGTCCAAACCCATTTCTTTGGCCACATCTGTCATTACCTCTCCCGGCAGTGATTTATACGGATCAATAATTTGGATGGCTCCCTTACCCATTCGGTGAATGTGGATTTTGGGTGGATTTTTATTAAGCCTTATGCCACTATCTTCTAACTCTTTTTTAATTTTAGTGAGCCATCCGGCTCTTTTGAAATCGGTCATCAGTACCACCAAATTTGACGCCCGCACCACCGATAACACCTTTCGCCCAAAACCTTTGCCTGACGCTGCCCCCTCAATAATTCCCGGTAAATCCAGTATCTGCATTCGCACCCCTTTATATTCCAACATTCCCGGAACTACTCCCAAAGTCGTAAAATCATAATTTCCCACTTTCGACTCAGCATTGGTAATAGCATTTAACAGGGTTGATTTACCGACTGATGGTAATCCTACCAACACCACTGAGGCATCACCCGAATGCTTAATGGCATAACCCACACCACCGCCACCACCCTTATTCGACGGTCCATCAAGTTCATCCTTAAGTTTTGATAATTTCGCCTTAAGTACCCCATGATGGTGTTCACTGCTTTTATCGT
>Ga0075681_132_pt1 | contig 12924 bp, 17 predicted proteins | sample RifGroA2_FD_68250 | JGI IMG/M metagenome (GOLD analysis project Ga0075681, IMG submission 68250) | Microgenomates bacterium GW2011_GWA2_40_6
AATTCTGGTTTCCGGGTTCATGGTGGTGGTCCAGAGCTGTTCCGGATTCATTTCGCCTAAACCCTTATAGCGTTGAACCGTATATTTTTCATCAGAGGAAAGTCCGGAGAGATATTTTTCTTTTTCTTCTTCGGTGTAGGCATATTTAACAGATTTACCCTGTTTTACAGCATAAAGTGGTGGCATGGCGATATAAACATAACCTTTTTCCACAGTATAGCTGAGGTGGCGGAAAAGAAGAGTCAACCAAAGAGTGTTGATGTGGGAACCGTCAACGTCGGCATCGGCCATCAGAATAATCCGATGGTAACGGAGTTTTTCCGGATTGAGCGAATCCCCGATACCCATGCCGATAGCGATAATTAAATCCTTAAATTTATCGGAATTAACAATCTTATCCAGGCGCATGCCTTCGGTATTTAGACCTTTGCCCCAGAGAGGTAAAATGGCTTGAAACTTGCGGTCCCGAGCTTGTTTGGCACTGTTATGAACAAAAACACCCGAGGAAAGGGCGAAATTGTGATAATTGGGTACTTCAATGTCATAAACATCCATTTTTTGATCAAGGGGAACAATTTGTTTGATCCGGTGGTTATAGAGAGTAACTGCTTGAGATAAAGAATCCCTGTCTCCGTCGAAAAATCTCTGACATAAAGTATCAAATCTGAGCAGATACTTGTTTTTGGTATTTTTTCGTAAGGTTTCGTATTTTTGGATGTCAATAGACTTTGATTTTAAGTAGATATTGTGGAGTGCCAACAAACCCTTGTTTAAATAGATTTGATTAAAAACATCCAGACGTTTGGCTCTGAATTCTTGAGTCCATTGTTTTGAGGTTTTAATACTTCTCCATTTGAGTAATTTGGGGTTTTCCCATTCCTTGTTTGCCAGTTGGCTAAGTTTGGCCTTTTGTTTCGGATGAAGCTGGAAATATTTTATAGTATTTTGAGATTGCTTGTTTTTGTTTTCTTCTTTACTCCAATATAATTTTTGATTTTCATTCAGTAATTGATTGTTTTTGAGGCGATATTCCTGATTTTGGTGATAAAAATCGAGAAATTTTTGAGCCATAAACTGTTTGTATTCAGGATCTTGCCACTGTTTTTTGGCGTTTATTTTATTTTGACATCAGGACGATGGATGGTTTTGCCAAGTTGTTTCCGGTGGAGTATTAGATGTTTTTCTTTCGAGAGTCTGGTAAGGTTGTTTGGATTGTTATTAAGTTTAATAAAGTCGAGATGGTGACGGTGATCGCCGTCATTGATTGAATAAACTTTTTCTCTTAAATTGTATTCATCGGCTAAAAGGTGAGTAAAAATCCACCGTGATTGTCCGGGATCGAAAACCAGTTCGTAGCCCTGAATTGTAATCCGTTTACCCAAATGTGATATCTGTTTTCTTAGGGGCATTAAAGAGTCGTTGGTGGTTAAGCCTATGGCTGGTTTATATTTGCCATTGCGTAGTAGAAATGGGTGATTTGGGGTGCAAACAATCTCTTGATTGTTGTCAAGGATGATTTTAATTACTGAAGCATTTTTTTGAGTAAGACGAGGATGAGTGATGGGTGAAATGCAAATTGATCCCTGTTGGTTTATGGAATAACAGTAGTTTTTCTTGCCTGCACTATCTTCCTGAATTAACTCCACAAAACTTAGACTGCGACCGTCGGTCAAGGCGATTTTGGTATCACCGGAAAAACAACCGCCGGCGGAATCACCTTCGACCACGAAAATCTCACATTCCTCGGGTTTTTTGGATTGACAATCGGCCAGTTTTCCCGGAAGTCCCAGGGAATCAAAGGCACCTTTGCGCATAATGGCGTCTTTAGCGGCTTTGGCGGCCTTACGGATTTGAATGGTTAGGAGGGTTTTACCGACAATAGTTTTGGCAATATCAGGATGTTCTTCGAAGAATATATCCAGTTCTTCCCGAACAATTTTGGCAACAATGGGTTGGACTTCAGAATTGCCTAACTTTCCCTTAGTTTGACCTTCAAACTGAAGATCCTTACTTCCCATTTTGATAGAAATGATGGCGGTTAGACCTTCACGGACATCGTCGCCGGTAATGGAGTCGTCCTTGTTTTTAACCATCTCTTTTCGTTCGGCGTAATCCTTGATAGATTTGGTCAGAGCAGTTTTGAAACCGGAGAGGTGGGAGCCACCTTCATGAGTGTTGATGATATTGACAAAAGAAGGGGTGTTTTCCTGAAAGGAATCATTGTATTGGATGGCCACTTCGGTATCAATTCCTGAATCAGCCCGATGGAGGTAGATGGGAGGATGAAGAACAGTTTTACCTTTGTTGATTTCGGACAAAAGAGAAAGAATGCCTCCTTCAAAATAATAATGATGCTCACCGCCATCCCTTTGATCAAAAAAATGAAAGTATATTTTACTGGTTAGGTAAGCACGATCCTTAAGTGAGTGGATAATGGTTTTGGTATCTAATTCAATTCCCTCTTTAAAAATTTCTGGGTCGGGGGAAAAAGTAACTGTGGTTCCGGAAACGGTGTTGGAAATCAATTTTTCCAATAAAGGAACTTTGGTTTTAGGAATAGTGGTCAAAGGACTTTTTACCTTACCTCGGGAAAATTCCATGGAATATATTTTTCCGTCCCGGCGAACTTCAACCTGATAAAGATTGCTTAAAGCATTGACGCAGGCGGCACCGACACCGTGGAGACCACCGGAAACTTTGTAGGCAGTACCTTCGAATTTACCACCAGAGTGCAAGGTGGTCATAATTACTTCCAGGGCTGGTTTTTTGTATTTGGGCATGATATCAACCGGAATTCCCCGGCCATCATCGGCGATAGTGGCTGAATTATCAGGATGAACAATGACCCAAATGTTTTTAGCAAAACCAGCTAGGGCTTCATCAATACAGTTGTCAATAATCTCATTAAGACAATGGTGAAGACCGGTAATATCGGTGGAGCCAATATACATGGCTGGCCGTTTACGAACCGGTTCAAGACCTTCCAAAACAACTATCTGCTGACCGGTATATTTTTGAGTATCAGACATAAAAACAAAATCCCTCTCCCCGCCAAGGCGGGGCTTCTCCCTTTTGATTATAACCGAATATTGGGTATTTTTGTGAGTTTCTATGTGGGTAAATTATCAAAATAGGTCAAAAATAACCATGATTTTTGATCGAAGCTGGGGCAGATTTTGTGTGTTATAATCGGGTTGTGGCAGTTAAAAGACTATTAGTTGAGCGCGCGCAAGGTATTAGATGGGGAGTTTTGGTTCTTCCAAAAAGTGGGTTTTGTCGCCCAGAGGGGGTGACTGGTGGTCAAAGCGGATTTGTAGATATTTTACCTCCAGCCAGTGAGGTAGAATGCGACAAGAGAAAAAGGAGTGGAAAGTGTGGGTTAAGTGGAAGAGCTTGTATGCCTAGTAACCGTAGAATAAGTGTTTTGCCTTAGTGTTTTAATCGATTCAAAAGTAATAACGGCGGTGGCCAGAAGAACGTTGAGAGATTTGTTGACTCCATAGAGGGGAATTTCGATAATTTGATCGCAGAGTTTTAAAGTTTCCGGTTGGATACCGTTGGTTTCACTGCCGGCCACAATCGCCAAGGGGAATTTATATTTGGCTTTTCGGTAATCAACGCTTTTTATATTTTGCTCACAGGCAATAAGGTGATAATTTTCGGATTTCAGTTTTTTTAAACAGGTAATGGTATCGGGGTATTGTTCCCAGGTAACCCACTTCCAAGTACCAATAGAGGCTCGGTGAATTTTAAGGTTGGGTGGAGTGACCACCGGACCACAAAGACACAGTTTTTTAACATTAAGAGCATCGGCCAAACGAAAAAAAGAACCGATATTATAGGTATCGACAACATTATCGAGAACTATGATCAGCGGGTTTTTGGCGGATTTTTGTTGATGTCGACTTCCCTGCTTTGGGCTACTTTTTCGGAGTTGGTGGGAATTAAGTTTTAACATGGATTGATTATAACCGAATATTGGGTATTTTTGTGAGTTTCTATGTGGGTAAATTATCAAAATATTTCGGATTAAAAGTGGTCGTCTAAAAAATTGGGATTATTCAAGTCCGGGAATATATTTTGTAACTATTTGTACGTTAAATCATAATAATTTCCTTGGAGAGATTAATAACGGAGTTGTGATTTTATCTGAGAAAGGATTGATTGTTGAAGAAAATCTGAGAAGAATAAGTGCTATATATCCTTTTGTATTGATAGACAAATATGTAGTAATGCCTAATCATGTTCATCTGTTAATTAATATTACTATGCATAAACAAGTAGAGACGTGCCACTGGCGCGTCTCTACTGAAAAGTTATTGAGTCAGAAAAAGATTGGGTAAAACAATAAAGCTGATGATGCAATTAAGTATTGGAAAGGAAATTCATTGGGGTCGATTATTAATCAGTTCAAGATGTCGTGTACAAAAGAGATTCGAAAATTGGGTTTATTTTTTGCCTGGCAGAGTAGATATTTTGATGAAATTGTCGGAGATGAAAAACGATATTGGCAGATAATAAATTATATAAAAAATAATCCCAAGGATTGGGGTGAAGATAAACTATTTAGAAACGAGTAGAGACGCGCCAGTGGCACGTCTCTACAATTTTTTCGAAAATATTAGCACCCACCAGCAACAGGTTTGGCGCCGGAAGGATCGGGAAGAGTGGTGTTACACTCTTTGGGGGCGGATTTGAAACCGACACAAAGGGCTTCTTTTAGAACATTGGGCATGCGATAGCGGTCCTGGGTAGCTACTTTTTTACCGATTTTGAGGGTACCTTTACCATCCTGAGTGTAAGCAGCCTCCGGCGGGAATATTTCACCGTTGACCAGTAGAGTTGGTGAACCCTGAACTTTAAACTGTTCAGTTAAGGCGATTTCTTTTTCAATGAGGTTAATACCTTCTTTATTGAAACAGTCAGTAATGGCTTGGGTGTCTAGACCGGCTTTTTTAGCTTCCTGTTCCCAACAGGAATCGGCATTTTGGGCAGTACAGTTTTTATTGACATTATCGATAAAATTCCACCACAGTTTTTTGTCGGAGTTTAAATTCCAAGCACAGATTTCTCGGACGTCCTGAGTTGCTTCCTGGCGACCGTGAAGGGAGGCATACATGGTTCCTGACGGGGATTTAATATATTCTTTGCCGCTATTGCATTTTTCCAGATTAGCCGAAATGGATTTTTTACAATCGGAAACAGTGGCAAAATATTTATTTTGAACATAAAGATCGCATTGGGCAATATCGCCGGAGCGGCTCTTACAATAAGTGTCGAGGTTATCAATTTTGTCAAAGATGTAGTGTGGAGTGATGTTGGCTTTGTCTTTGAATAAATCGTAAACCGGTCGAAGAATATCTTCAATTTGGTTACCGTAGGGACAAAAACTCATGACGAAGAATTGGAGTTCAGATTTAGCAGTTTTAACCGGAGCAAAGACATTTTTACTGTCAGTGGGGCCGGCAACGGTAGTGCCACCCTTAAGTTTTACCCAGGCAATGCCTGAATAAAAAGCCAGAATTACCATAAGGACGGCGGTAAATATTACTGCCGGAGTGGGAATTTTAACATAAGCTAAACTGACAGGTTCTTTTTTTATCATAAAGAAAGTAAATTTTTAATTATTTTTCAGATAATGAAATTGCCCCGACCGGGCAGGAAGTAATGGCAGTTTTAACGGTATCGGTAATAATATCCGGCTGTTTTTTAACCTTGGCTTTGTAAGTAATTGGGTCCATCTCAAAAGTTTCCGGGTCAATTAAGGGACAGGTGTTACAGCCGATACACTTATTCTGATCGATGACAACGGTTTGAGACATGGGAAGATTATAACAGAAAACTTTGACGGTATTGAGAAACAAAAGAACCGGAATCAATAATGGCTTTTAGTATTAAGTTAACTCTAGTTTCGGCTTCGTCCCGGGTCAGTTTTTTGATATTGTTTGGAAAATAATGAAAGATTTCATTTCGTCCTTGTTTCCAAGCTGTCCAGAGTTTTTCGGCTAATTCTTCGCCGTCCTGATGAAGGTCGGACAGTTTTTTGTAAATGGAAAAACGACGGTAACGAAGAGAGGGGTTCAGAGTTTTACCTACCCGAAAACGATCGGATTCGTAATTATATTGATCAATAATGTCTAGGCTTAAAAAGAAATCTTTGAGGTAACCCTCATAAGCTTTGGCGGCCGGAGCAACGACGAAAGAATAATCATTGATATGATTGTCTTTTAAATAAAGAAAGATATTTTCAACGTCGGAAATCAAAAGATTCTGCTCGCGGTTTAAATATTTTTTAGCTTTCGAAAAAAGAGAAGGAGGGGTGGGGTTCATGAAGAAGAGATCAAAAGGTAGGTGAAAACTAAAGAGATTAGGGTAAAGAGTGTTAAGTAAGGTTTAAGAGAGCCAAGGGGTAGTTGTTTGTTTTCCCGAGCGAAAAGCCAATCCTGAAGATGTTGGGGGTTTTGAAAAAAATCGTTAAATTCATCTACCAACAAATGGATATTAATTGCTAAAAGAAAAGCTTTGGCAAAAATAAACTCTGATGAGGTAAAAACAAAAAAGGAAATCAGAACGATTACTACCTGAAAGAAATAGTGGTGAAAAATAAGATTAGTGTGTTGAAGATGGGTGGATTCAAGCAGTTTCAGAAGAGAGCGGAAATCGCCTTTCTTCCAAGCAATGAGAGCCAATCGGCTTTCATCGAGATTTGGCCGAAGGTAAAACCAAAAAATAAGATGGTCAATGTCTAGAATTAGGGAGCCGATCAAGAGTCCCAGAAATAAAAAAATGAAATTGTAATAGACGACGTGGGAAAAAAGCCAGATAAGGCTGGCCAAAGAAAAAACAATCAGAAGTGGTAAAAAATGGAGTTGTAGTTCCCGTTTCATTAAATAATATTAGCAAAATTGGGACTTATTCGTAGCGGAGGGCTTCGATGGGAGAGAGACGGCTGGCGCGACGGGCCGGGGCGACACCAAAAATAATGCCGACCAGGGCTGAAACACCAAAGGCGATTAAAATTGAAGAAATTGTGACTCGAGCAGGAAAAAAGTTATTAATGGCCAATGCTCCGAGGCTTCCCAGGAGGACTCCAATAAACCCGCCAATACTTGATAGAATTATGGCTTCAATTAAAAATTGAATTAAAATGGCGTTGGGATAAGCACCAATGGCCTTTCGAAGCCCGATTTCCCGAGTTCTCTCAGAGACAGTAACTAGCATGATATTCATGATGCCAATACCGCCAACAACAAGGGAAATGGCCGCAATTCCGGCTAAAGCTACCGTGAGAGTGCCGATAATAGTATTAATACTACTTAATAGTTGACTACTATCGAAAACAGTGAAAGCATCTTTATTAAATTTTTTCAACATGGCATTTTTGGCTTCAATTTTTACTTGAGGGACCAAATCTTTACTGGGAGTTTTAATTAAAATCTGATTGATGTTTTGAGTGCCATTAAAATCAAAAACATTTCCCAGAGGAGTAAAGGCATATTGGTCAACATCAGGACCTCCAAAACTGCCACCTTTTTTGTCTAAAATACCAATTATTTTCATATTTTTGCTTTTGACAACTATTTTTTTATTAAGGGCTGAGCCACTGGGAAACAAGTCGTTGGCCAAACTGTATCCCAGGACAATAACATCGCTTTTTTTATCCTCTTCTTCTTTGGTAAAGGATCGACCATTTCCAGTGGATGGTTGATAATTGGCACTGGACGCATATTGATAAGTTGAGCCAACAATAGTGGCATTTGTCTCTATTAAAACCGCCCTTATCATCAAAAATTTTACCTGGAGCAATGAAAATAGTATTGCTTCCTAAACTCTCAAATTGGTCACTAATATAACCCTTTAGACCGTTACCGATAGAAGTAAGTAAAATGACGGAGGTGACACCGATGATAATACCTAAAGACGTGAGAATAGTTCTACCTTTATTTTTCAAAATGGAGCGAACACTGGATTTGATAAGGTCGTCAAGGGAGGGTTTAAACATGAAAATCCTAAAATCTAAAATCAAAAGCCAAAATTAAAATTGCATCTAATTGATTTATCATAATATTTTTAAATTTAGAATTTAGACTTTAGATTTTTCATTTCTATCTTACCGTCCTTAATAATAATAATTCGATCGGCCTCTTTAGCCAGATCCATATCATGAGTTACCAGAACAATATTTCTCCCCTCTTTTCGATTTAGTTGGTGAAAAAGTTCCATGACATCTTTGCCGGATTTGGAATCAAGATTGCCCGTAGGCTCATCAGCTAAAATAATTTTGGGGTCATTGACCAGGGCTCGGGCGATGGCGACACGTTGTTGTTGTCCGCCCGATAGTTGAGCGGGAGTGTTTTTAAGTTTATCGATAAGTCCAACTTTGGCCAACATTTCCAGAGCCAAAGACTCTCTTTTATTTTTTGGAACGTCGGAATACAGGAGAGGTAACATGACATTTTCGAGTGATGAAGTTTTGGCTAAGAGATTAAACTGTTGGAAAACGAATCCCAGAGTGACATTTCTGATTTTGGCCAACTGTTCTTCTTTTAGTTTAGAAATATCCCTACCTTCGAGTAGAACTTGGCCTGAGGTGGGATTATCGAGAAGTCCAACTATATGCATTAGAGTTGATTTGCCGGAACCACTGGGACCAGTAATCGAGACAAACTCACCTTTTTTTATTTTTAAGGAAACTCCATCGAGAGCGTTGAAGGTGGTATTTCCTGAGGTGTAAGTTTTAAAGATATCTCTCAATTCGAGGACAACCTCTGAATTATTTTTGGATAACGACGACTTGATCATTGATGGTGAGCCCTTCTGTAACTTGGGTGGTGGTGTCATTTCCAATACCAATTTTAATGTCATTTCTTTTTAGCTCAGACCCAGACTTTAAATAAACAAAAATTTTGCCATTGTCATCATTAATAGCATCAGTGGGGATGGTTAGAGTGTTTTGAGCTTCGGCTAAGACTATGTTGACATCACCATCCATACCAATTCGATAGTTTAAATCATTGTTTAATAGTGGCAGCTCGAATCGAATTTCGTAAACCGTTGATGATTGACCGACAACCGGAGTAAAGGCGACGTAGGTAACTTTTGATTCAATATTTAGGTCGGGATAACTATCGAGTTTAATTGAAACTGGTTCTTCTGATTTTATTTTGGTGACTGCCTCTTGATCGATTTCGGATTTAAAATAAAGAGAATTGGGGTCGATGATAGTGAAAGTGGCAGTGGCCGGGGTAATGTTGACACCGGCCAGAGGTTGATCAATAGCGACGATGACACCACTAAGGGGACTATATATAGTAGCTTCCTTGATACTCATGTCGGCAATTTCATAATCAATGACGGACCGGTTAAGGGAATATTGGGTGCGATCGAGAATCCGCTGAATAGTATCGGTGACTAAGTATTTTTCCCGGGTGCTTTTGTAAGTGTCCTGAGTGTCCTGAAACTCACTAAACTCCGTCCGATAATCGTTATATTGAGTTAAGAGATTTTTTTTGAGTTCATTTTTATCAAGAGAGGCTAAAGCTTGCCATTTTTTGACTCGGTCCCCGACTTTGACTCCAACCCAGACTAATTTACCGGAATTTTGAAAACGAACATTGGCGACACTACTACTATCAATTGAGCCGGCTAGGGTCAAAGTATCTTGAATAGTTTGAATTTGTGGTGTAAAAAGCGTATCTTTTTTGGGATTGTATTTGGGGATAGATTGAGTGGAAGCGGTGATTTGGTGACGTAGAAGATAAGCAGCACCGATAAGGATTGCCAAAACCAAAAAATACCTAAATCGAAAAATTTTTTTCATCGAGAAATTATACACTATCTTCCTTCAAAATTTTCAGTTTCCACATGAAAAGACGCGCTTTGGAGCGGACAGTATTTTTGGTTTGGTCTTTAACGAAATAGAGGGCTTTTTCCAGTAAATCAATGGAGGTATTTTTAGCTAGCCGAATATAGAGGGATTTGTGATCCCAATCCTCCAGTTCGTCGGCCAACCGGAGACCAAAAACCTGGTAATCTTTGGTGAGGTATTTGCGGCGTTTTTTTAGAGTTTCAGCAAAGAGTTTGAGATTTTCACCAATAGAGGTGGGAGGATTTCTTATCATTTAGTACCGTTGTCCTTTGGGCCTGGGGACAAAGGAGTGAAGTTTTTGGATTTCTGATTTATCGTTTTTGTGAAGATAGAGAATTTTATCGATATAGTTTCCCAGATCTTTGTAATAGTGAACATTTTTGAGAACAATATCGTCATTGGTCATAAAGGTCGAATCGGTGGTATTGAGAGTGGCTGAGGAGGTTTTAGAGTGGATAATAACCGTACCGATGTTTTTTAACCGCCAAAGGAGTGAAGTGGAAAAGGTTTTGACTTTGGAGGTATCGTCCCAGCTTAAGGAACGGTGATTGACGACAAAGGCATTGCTGGGTTCAAATCGGACAATGCGCCGGTCGGTGATATAGGCAATTCGTTTGGAGTGGAGGGAGTGATAAAGAAGACCTCCAAGAATCAGGGCGGTGATTGATAAAAGAATGCCAATAGTAACAAAAATAGGACTGATTTTATTTAAGGAACAGAAGCCTACCAGAACCAACAGGGAGGCGGTAATAAGCTTGACATATTCCAGAGTAAAAACGGAGGAGTGGGGGGTGATGACGGAGAGGATTTTTTCGCCCTCCTGGAGACCTGGAAAAGTTGTGTCTTGGGTATTTTCCATATCTTTTAGTGTATCATAAGCTAATGAAGATCAGGTATGCGGTGTGGGTGGAAGTGCCTCAAAAAATCGGCCTAATTTCAAAGGTAAAAACACCCCATTTAAGTATTTTGTGGCCGTTTTTTTTAAATACCGGAGTTACTGAAAAAAATATATTAGAAAAAGTTAGAAATATTTTGTTTGAAAGTTTTGAGGCAAGATTGTCAAAGCTTTCAGTTTGGGAGCAAAAAGATAAAAAGATCTTGGTGGTGGAAGTGGAACCAAAAGAAAAGTTCCAAAAAATATTCGGTGAGGTGCTTTTAGCTCTAAGAAGTGATATTGTGTTTGACAAGTCGGTGTTTTCGGAAGGTCTTCTTCCTAATTTTTTGCCGCACATTACCATCGATTATGATTTTAATGGTGATGTATCAAAACTAGACAAACAGGAGTTAATAAAATGTTTTTTTGCCGTTGATAAGATGGGTTTGTATCGGGAAGAGGAAAGAGGCAGGTGGATAAAATGTGAGTGATAAACTAAGATAGATGAAAATAAATTGGAAAAAGGCGATGGTGGGGGTGGCGTTGACCGCAGGCTTGGGCGCCGGGTTGATGTGGAATCGGGTGACGGAAGTAGTTGATGGAGATACGTTTAAACTTGCCAATGGCCAAAAAGTTAGAATGGTGGGGATTGACGCGCCGGAGATGGATAAATGCGGCGGAATGGAGGCCAAAAAAGAGCTGGAAAAAAATATTTTATATAAAAAAGTTGAATTGACAGATTTAAAAGTGGATCAGTACGGGAGAATTTTGGCACTGGTGTATTCACAAAAGAAGTTGGTTAATCAGGCAATGCTAAAAAGTGGTTGGGCCAGGTGGGATGGAACCAGAAATTTATTGGGCGAGACCCTGGGAAATGCCGATAAGGAAGCCAGAGACAATAAGGCTGGGGTATTCGGAATGTGCCGGCAACCGGAAAAGAAAGAGTGTCTTGTTAAGGGAAATATTGAAAAGAGGAGTCAAGGTGGTGAAGGAGGCAGGAAATGGTATTTTTTTGAAGGCTGCAGCGAATATGAGGCCGTGATTGTGGAAAAGGAATTAGGTGAAGAATGGTTTTGTACTGAAGCCGAAGCAGTTAAAGCCGGCTACGTTAAAGCGACGAATTGTTTTGGAAAGAAGGCGGGTGAGTAAATTACTGTTGAGGTGGACCGTAGGAGACTCGAACTCCTCTCGCCGCAATGCGAATGCGGTACTCTACCAGATAAGCTAACGGCCCAAATTTTTTGGATTCCCGATTAGATCGGGAATAACAGTACCTGTTATTTTATCAATAGTATCGGTAATAATCACTTTCTCTTCTTTGGTGAAAGGTTGCAAAACATAATCTTCGACCGGCGTAGAATCGATGGGGTGATTAATGCCGATGCGGATACGCCAAAAGGCTTGGGTGCCGAGGTTTTCAATGGTGGAAATTACGCCGTTGTGACCAGCCGGACCGCGGTCAAATTGCAGCTTCCACTCCCCTACTCCCAAATCGAGATCGTCGTGAATCAGGTAAATATCGGCGGGGGGAATTTTAAAATAAGAGGCGACTTTGGCCACAGAGATTCCGGAAATATTCATGTATTCAGTACTAATGGCAAAAATATTATTGTCTTTGGCGATTTGAGAAAGTAATTTGGGTGAATTCGTAATTCGTAATTCGTAATTCGTAATTAGTTTCTGAATCACCATTTGTCCCACGTTGTGTCGAGAGTTTTGATATTTAGTATCGGGGTTGCCTAGACCAAAAAAAAGTTTCATGGTTTATTTTAACGGAAAGAATTGGGAAAGAGAAAAAAAATAAGGATCGGCATGAAGATAAATAAGGGTGTCGCAAACTGATTCAAGGGTAGCCTTTTCAGATTCGGGAATGACGGGAATAGCCAGAACGATTTTGGTGGTCGGATAGTTTTTACGGATAATGTCTGTAAACTCATTATATTCGATTGAATTAGTAGAGCCATTGTCAACAATGACAAGGGTGGAGGGAGAAGTTAAATTAAGGTTGGAAAAATCAACTAAATTGGGAGAGACCAAAAGAGCAAAAGTTTTGGCGTCGGGATTTATATAGGTGAAAACAGGAGCAGTAATCCCCTCCTCTTTGATTTTATTAGCTAATAAATCGGCAGCTTCAGAGTAACTTTTGAAAATCATTTTCGGAAATAATTTTAACATTGTATTT
>Ga0075681_116_pt1 | contig 12362 bp, 18 predicted proteins | sample RifGroA2_FD_68250 | JGI IMG/M metagenome (GOLD analysis project Ga0075681, IMG submission 68250) | Microgenomates bacterium GW2011_GWA2_40_6
GATTTTAATGACCTTGAGCAGCAACAAAAATAGTTTTGATCGAAGAAAGGCCACCGAATTGGGGGCTGTGGTGATGGAGGAATTAATATCGCAGGCCCTAAATGATGCTAATAGTTTCTGGCAACTAACTGGCAGCACCAATAACACTCGCAGCGGATATGACGGATATGTTTACAATGTGGGGATGACCAACATTACAATTAACGGCTGCGGGGTAGGAAAAACCGATTGTGCCGAGGTAGTAGTGGAGGTAGGATTTTCGGGTCGCAGTCCACAGAGTATCTATTTAAATAGATTTTTTAGTAAACAACAATGAGTAAAGCCTTTACCTTGATAGAAACATTGGTGGTGGTGGGGATAACGGGGTTACTGATAGTGTCGGTGGGAGGGGTGTTAACCGGTTTTTTAAGGGCCAAAAGAGGGGCGGAAGTTAGTAAGACGGTTCAAGCGGCGGCAGCGGCGGTGACAGAACGACTAAAAATGAATTTACTGGAGGTGGCGGGGTCAATAAACTGCGGTACCGGTGTTGGTGAGACAGCGCTGACTTTTGAAACCGGTGACGGCGGTCAGACGAGGTTGGTTTGTGATTATTCCGGCAACAAAATTGCTTCGGAATCAGCTCATGGAAATTATAATTTGTTGAATGAAGGGGTAATAATTGTCAATTGTGCTGAATTTATTAACTGTACTACCCTACCCTCAACAGAAATATCATTGGTTAAATTTAAGTTTTCATTGGGGGTAAGCGGCGGGGATCTGGGGTCCAATTCCTGGACATTTGAAAGTAAGGTGGCAGTGAGAAGGTGAAAAAATAGTAGTAAAAAATGGTAAAATGAAGGGTGAAGAAAGCACCAAAATGGATGCAGGGAGTGTTATGGAGTGTGAATGTAGAAAAGCTGGATGTTGACAGGAATAAAAGCTATGTAATTACTCAAAGTTTGAATCATGGAAATGTAAAAATTTTAGAATGGATTTTTAAAAATTTTAGTAAAGACGAGATTGTATCGGAAATAATCAATCCAATGCGGGGGGTGTGGTATCCGAGAGTGTTAAATTATTGGCAAAAAAAGCTAGAAGTAAAAATACCTGAAGAAAAATATCAAAAAGCAATCAAAAGACTTTATGATGTAAAAAATAACCAAAATGTATTGGCAAACAATTGACAGTAATAGGAAAGATTTGTTGGCAAAATTAGGATTTTTGAAAGATTTGGGTTTTTATATGGCTGGGGGAACGGCGCTGGCTTTGCAAATTGGTCATCGGGAATCGGTTGATTTTGATTTTTATAACGAAAAAAAATTCAACGCCGATAATTTGGTTTCGAAAATTAAGGAGGTGGCTAAATCTTTGGAAATTGAGGTGCCGGATATTTACTCGGTGATGGGAATGATAAACGGGGTAAGTGTATCGTTTTTTGAGTATGAGTATTCGATGATTGGTAATTTGGTGGTGGAAAATGGGGCTAACCTGGCATCACTCTCCGATATTGCGGCAATGAAGTGTATTGCAGTGGTTCAGAGAGGAACCAAGCGTGATTTTGTGGATATGTATTTTTTAAACAAAATGTTTGGGTTGCCCAAAATTTTTGAGTGGGTGGCCAAAAAATACCCGATGTACGACACATATCACATTAAAACAGCACTGATGTATTTCGTAGAGGCAGAAAGGGATGTTATGCCGAAGATGTTGGTAGATTGTGGTTGGGAGGAGGTAAAGACGGGATTGGAAAAGGCAGTTTTATCCTTAGACCTTTGAATCCAAGGTGGCGGTGAGAAAATGATTGACTCTTGACAGGAAAGTAAATTTAATTCATACTTGTTTCATTAATTACAGTTATTTAAGTAATAAACGAAATGGCTATTTCCAGCTTGAATATTAGAAGAATTTTACTGAAAAATAACACCAGGGTATTTTCTGCCCGTGAGTTAGGTGAGTTGTTGAGTTTGTCTCCAAGGCAATCTCTTTATTATCTGGAAAAGGGGTTGAAAGAATCTTTGTTTTACCAACTAAAGCGTGGTCTATATTCGCTAAGGAGTGACCTACCGTCAGAATTGGAGATTGCCAATCGATTGTATCGACCTTCCTATGTTTCTTTTGAATATGCTTTGGCCTATTACAACCTTATTCCGGAAATGGTTTATAAAGTTACTAGTGCGACCACCAAAACTACCCGAGAATTTGTGACTGATGATAAAACATATAGTTATTCGACAATTAAACCGGTAGCTTACACTGGTTATGAATTGAAGGTTATTGATGAAAAGAGATTTTTAATGGCTGAAGCGGAAAAGGCGGCAGTTGATTATTTGTATCTGGTGTCACTTAACAAAAGAGCTTGGTTGGAGAGATTGGATTTATCGTCGGTAAACAAAAATAAGGTCAAATTTTATGCTGGTTTGTTTGGTAAGAAATCCTTAGATAAATTAATTAAAAAGTATGCTTAGTTTGTCTTTTTTGCAAAAAACAGCGGTAAAGTTTCAGACGTCGGAATTAAATGTCAGACGGGAATATGTTCAGCATTTATTATTAAGTTATTTGTATCAAAAGCTGGAGTCGAGGGAATTATATTTTAAAGGTGGGACAGCCTTAAGAATTCTTTATCGAAGCCCTCGTTTTTCCGAAGATCTTGATTTTGATACTACGGTACATAAGCAACAGGTTTGGGAACGAGTCATAGAAGATACTTTACTAGATGTGTCGAGAGAAGGGATTGGGGTAGAAATTGAAGAAAGTAAAGTTACCAGCGGCGGGTATTTGGGAATTGTGTCTTTGAGCAATATTGGTGATCCGATCAAGATTCATTTTGAGATATCTTTCCGAAAAGATTTAATTGAGGGTGAGGCGTTTACGGTTGAAAATGATCTGGTGGTGCCGTATTTTGTGAAGAGTTTGACAACAACGCAATTGGTAGATGGTAAGGTGGAAGCGTTGCTTCAAAGACAGAAAGCCCGTGATTTTTATGATTTGTATTTTATGCTTCGGGCAAACCTATTATCCCCTATTCAAAAGAAACAATTGTTGAAAGTCAGGCAATTGTTGAGTAAAAAGGGAATTAATTTTGAGACAGAATTGGCTTTGTTTTTGCCGAGAAGCCAGGCGATGATAATTCATGATTTCAATAAAAGCTTATTGGGAGAGATTAATAGAAATATATAGCGAAAATAATAAGTATCGAGTATGTATCTTTTTATATAGGATTTTAGGGGCTTGATTTTTGGCATGTTATGGGATAAGCTTCTGTTGTTAGAAAGTAAAGTGGTTTATGCTGAGACAAACTATAGACAGAAGGGATTTTCTTAAGTTGGCGACGGCCGGAGTGGCTGGCATGGGTGTTGATAGGCTTTTAAAATTTCTTGAAGGGGTAGGAGTGCGAGGGGTCGAAGCAAAGACGAATCAGGAAACAGTGGGCGCTGTGATTGGAGCGACACCTCTTGAGGGTGGAGGGTGGAGTTTACAAATGTCAGCAGGGAATGATCTGTTACGAAATCGAAAAGTAAAGATATTTGAGGTACCGGTAACAATTGTAGAGCAAAGTTCATCTTATGCTGGTGGGAGGTTGGGGATGGTTAGCAAGAGAGTAAATTTTGATGGGTCTTATGTAGAGGTGAGAGACGTGTCCACGGAAAGAGTGCATTCGACGACTGCTTTCGTGCCTGATTGGAATCATAAGCGGGTGGTAGCCGAAGGCAACGGGACAAGAACTGTGCCAGATTTGGGAACGGACAAGATGTATGTTATGGCGTTTTGTGGTGATAATTTTGAACCTAGTTTAGATAGATGGTTACCATTTTCGGCGACTTGGGTCCCGGATTTGCGTTTCCCAACAAATGTCGTGCTTTAATTTAATATGAATAATTTACTTTCTTTAGAACGAGCTAGAGAATTGTGGGCCAATGGGGAAAACATGGCACTGGATGATTTGATGTTAAGAAGAGGAAGTCAGAGAAAAAGTGATTATTTAACAGATGATGGAATATCGCTGGGAAGATTGATAGAAGGTTTGGGACGAGGTTGGGGTTGGGTTAGACCACCTTCTTCCCGCGTTCATGTTATAGAAATTTCCATTAGTAAAAACGGAAATGTGGTCGGGACTGAGGCTAAGTAAGAACTGGTTTTTACACTGAAAATTGTTAAAGCTGGAAAATGATTGTTATAATAGATTGTGATATTTGTGAAAAAATATTGGGGTTTTGGATTGTTTTTTTGCTTGGTTGTTTTGGCATTTTTTGCAGGTATTTATTTGACAAAGAACAATAAGTGCGGTGTATTTACTTTGAATGGAAAAAAAATAGGATGTGATTTTTCGTTGGTTTCAAAAGATGGTTTGATTACACAATATGTGGTGAGAATAAAGTCGTTAGAAAATATAAATAATCAAACATATTTAGTAGTTAGACGACAAAAGAATGATCGTTGGATGGTGGAAAAGTATCCACTACCACCATCCGGATACAAATTTAGTTTGGATAAACAATACGATAGTAATGTTAATTTAATCCAGGATCAAAAAGTGGAATACAAACCGATTACGTCAGATGAATTTGGAAAAGTGTTTAAACAATTTATCGACAGAGAGGTGATATTACTGGTTTTGAGCGATGGGGTTATTACCAATATAAAATATGTGGAAGTTGATTCAAATTAGTCTGATTCTTGTCTTTTTTCTTGCTGGTAGTGATGGTGTCAAAGCGTGGTATTGCTGTAGCGGAGGAGAAACAGTGACTTGGAACAATTACTATTGTGCATACAGTTATATAAATGGTACATATTCATGTGAGATATCGTCGGTCAGTAGTGAGTATTATGGTTGTTGGGGTTGGGCGAATCTTGGTTGTTTTCATGGAGGTACGGTCACTTCATGTGATGCGACTGCTACCGGTTGTAATATGTCTAGTTCGACCAGTGGTGATGGTGGAGGTAGTGGTGGTTGTAATACGTTATATAGTGACGTTTGCAGTGGCACTCCTTCTTGCTCAGGTCCTTCTTGTGGAGGGTCGATAAGAAGTTGTTCCTGTACAGCAGAATGTGGTAATACTTATGACTATACTGAGGATGTTGGATGTAATGAATGTGGGCCTTATGGGAGTCAAACTTGCGGCAATTGGACACAGACCTATGATTGTAGTTCGCCAGTAAGCGGATGTTTGGAATGTGTGACATGCTCTCCTCAGTGTGGACAGGCGACGAATTGTAGCGGAATTTGTAGTAATGCTGATGCTGGGGCACCACCGTCACCGGTTTTGGTATCACCTATAGGAAGTTTGGCAAATCCGGTGGTGGTGGCGCCAGGGACGACCGCAACACTAGTGTGGAATAGTGCGGGAACAAGTGATTATTATGATGTTCAGGTATTAGACATGGCTGATGTTGTGGTATGGTCGACAACTACTGTTTCGACTTCAGTGGTAACCGGTTCGTTAATTTTAGGGAATGCCTATTCTTGGCAGGTGAGAGGGGTAAATACTACCTGTGGAACGGAGATTGGTAATTGGTCGAGTCGGGGGTATTTTAGACTGGACGATATTCCTCACCTGAAAAATATTGTTTTAAAAAATTCGACCGGAAATGCGGTGGCTGCCTCTCCGGTTAATTATCATCATATCTGTCAGAGCGGGTTTTATGACGATCCCCAGCCTAGGTTAGTAACTTTTGAAATTACGATTGAAGATTTGGACGGTTGGGATCAGATAACTAGTGCCAGTATGCGCTGGAACGGACTAGTGGATGCATTGACGTTAACCACCGGAGCCGGAACAACAATGGTGGTAACTCTGACGAAAAATTATGCGGGTTACAACGATGTGGATACGTTGCCCTTAGAGTTTGATATGGCTGATATATATACCAGTTCGGGGTGGGTGGCGTCGAATCAATATTGGAAAGTGTGGGATTGTAAGGTGAATGTGGCGGGAATAGTTTATGATGGGTCGGCGGGACAAGCCTGCAACACCATTGGATTTTCCCAAATAGCTGACATTAATTTAGGTTTTGATCAGTTGATTTATAAAAACATGAGTGGCGGAGCGGATGTGGTGATGGGGGTAGCACCACCGGCTAGTTACAGCGGGACTGATTTGATTTGGAACCAGAGTTATTTACCCATTTTTAACGGTGGAGATGTAGGAAATCCCGAAGGTGATATTGCCGGTTCAGCCAGATTTACCCGGGGAATTGATCTAGGGGTGGGTACTACCCATTGTGCTGATTATCTTGGGGGTACAAGCCAATTTGCAGTCAGCAATATAATTTCACCATATTCGACCAACACCCAGGCCCAAATTGATTTTTCTTACATTCGGGACCAGGAAAGTTGGTTTCAAGTGGAAGGTGGTGGAATTAAGGGGAGAAACGAGATAAGCAGTGGAGTACCGGTGACAGCCACGTTTAAATATTTGACAATGGATAATGCCGGAATCGGAGTATCCAATAACGGGATAGTAGCCTCGATGACTTTCAGAAATAGTAATGGTTACAATGATTCGAGCCAATACGGTTCTCCCAATAATTGGCGGATAGTTGGCGATGTGGTGGGATCAAGACGGTATAGTTATTCGTACTTATACGGTCAATATTTTACAAAACTGGGAGAAGGAGTGACTAACACTACCATTGCCGGAGCCGGTAGTACCGGAGTAGTGTTTATCAGTGGGAACTTAACGATTAGTAGCGATGTAACTGTACCGGTAGGTAAGTTTTTAATGGTGGTGGTTATCAGGAAATAATCGAAAATAAGAAACAAAGCACAACCAAACATAAAAATATGCATGGGGGTCTTTGTATTTTTGATACCACGTAAAAAACCGATAAAAGCAAAATAGACAAAAGTAAAGAAGATTCCTGTGGCTCTGATCCGTAAAAAAGGAACCCCCAGCGCCACCATGTCAGCAGGTAACCCATACCAGGTATAGATTTTTACTGCACCAAAATACAAAACTGCTGCAATACATCCACCCAGAAAAATAGAATTTCAAATTAAAAATTACAATAATGGTCAGGTGGCAATTATTGTATTACTAGTATCGGCAGTAATGCTGACGATGGGGTTGTCGATGTCTAAAAGAACCACGGTGGAGACTAAGATTGGTATTAATGATGAACTTCTCAAAAAAGCCTTTAATGCAGCCGAATCAGGGGTAGACTTTTACTTAGGAACCGGTGGAATCGGTTACAGTTCTCCCGATAAGGTATCGACAGCCGATATTAATGTTACCCAGATTAGTGTCGGGACAACCAGAATTGATTTTGGAGAATATGTTCCCAAAGGTGATACTGAGTTTTTTTGGCTGGTGGATCATGACACTGACGGTAACATCGGGACAGACTATTACACCGGTGCCAGTGTGGATATCTGCGGAGTGGGATTTACCGGATCGGCTACCATTGATTACTTTTACAAAAATGGAGTGAATTTTGGATTAAAACGACGTTTGGCTAACTTCAACACCGAGGCGGTGGGTGGTTGTGTGACGGTAGCCACATCCCAGATTAACTCTCCCCTACTTCTGACAGTGACACCGGTGGTTGACGGAGGCAAGTTTTATGCCTTAGGGTTACCCGGAACCTCTTTTTCATCACAAGGAACAGATATTGCCTCGATTGGGAAAGCCGGAGGAGTGGAGGCAGCAGCCGGAGCAACCCGGGTGGAGAAAAGAATTGTGATTAGAAAGAGATATTCAGTACCGTCATTTTTATTAACCGGAGTAGTAGCCGAAGGGTCGGTGTTAAGTGACTAAATAATTGTTATACTGAATCTATGAATAGTGTGGTAGGAATCGATTTAGGGATGGGGAGTATTAAGGTAGTGGCTCTAAGCCAAAATCAGGAGAATTGTTTTTTAGATCTTATAGGGGAGGCTAAAACTCCCAGATTGGAGTGGTATAAACCCGGGGGTAAAAAGGCAATGGAGGAGGTGGCTAAAGCATTAAAAAGTCTTTTAAAGGAATTGAAAGTGGACAATCGGCAAGTAGTGGCCTCGTTACCGGAAAGTGAGGTGGTTTCCCGACAAGTATCGCTGCCTCCACTGAAAGAAAACGAAATTACTGATGCCTTGAAATTTGAAGCCGAAACCTTTGTTCCCTACCCGCTGGATCAGGTGTCGATTGATTATGAAATAATGGAGACTGATGATGCGGGACGCTTAACAGTTTTTGCCATTGCTGCCCGAAATGATTTGATTGAGGCATATGTAAAATTATTTAAAATGGTGGGATTGGAAATGATGGCATTGGAATCACCAGCAGTGTCAGTCCGGAGGCTGATAAGTCAAATGGGAGTAAGTGCGGAATCAGTAATGATGTTTGATATTGGAGAGAAATTTTCCGATATTATTAGTTTTAAAAAAGGAAATATTTTTTATGGGATTCGGGAAATGGAACTGGAAGGAAAGATAAAGAACGCGATTATGCCGGTGTTTTCGTCTATGGCCGAGGAAATTCGACGGGCGATGGCACTGTACACCGAAAGTTTTAATAAAGCAGTAGATTTAATAATGCTTAGCGGTGGCGGAGCCAAAATGCCGGGTTTGGCTGAAGAATTAACTAGGGTTTTAGGGGTGGAAGTCCAGGTAATAGCCCCTTTTTTGAAAATTGATGTTTCCCGAGTGGTGGCTCCAATTGATTTAAATTTGGATGCCTATCGATTTTCTTTAGCCACCGGTTTGGCTTTAAGGGGGTTAGTGTGAGTGAAAATAAAACAAAGATAGATCTAAATCTGATGCCCAGCCAAGCCAAGTTTCAGGCGGCTCGGATGAAGATGAAAGAGCTGTCAAGAAAAGTTATTACCATAATGGCAGTAGGATGGTTGCTAGCGGTATTATTAATGCTAATAGTTTGGTTTTCGGTTAAATGGTGGTTAACGGTAGAAAAGAATAAATACCAAAAAGAAATAAATGCTTTTTCATCAATGTCTGATAGTGTCGTGACCAGCCAAGTGATTAAATATAGAGCCAAACTTTTAGGAAAAATATTGGTCGATAGATTTGAGTACTATGAAGCTTTTTCTAAAATAGGTAAACTTTTTCCGGAAGAGGTAACAGTAAAAGATATTAGTTTAAAAGATGAATCAATTTTTAGGTTGTCGCTTTTGGTATCTCGAGGACAACTTTTAGACCAGGTGGAAAAAAGAATAGAGGAAATAAATAAAGGGGAAGTTCCCGGAATAAGACAGATAAAAATATTAGGGGTGAGTTACATTCGGGCAGATAGCGCTTGGACAGTCGGTTTGGAGGTAAAACTACTATGAGTAAAATAAAGATTAATTTACCGGATAAGATTTTTGGAATGGATAAAAATTTATTGATGGTATGGGTAACTCCGATGTTGATGTTGGCGGTATTATTATCGATTTTTTTATGGGTGGTGTCCCCTAAAATTTCCGAAATAGAAAAAGTAATAAAGGAAATAGAAGATATTAAAAAGAAAACCGTTGAAGTAATGGAAAAAAGAAAATATTTTTTATCAGTTGATCAGGAGGAATTAAACAACAATGCTAACCTGTTAAGCAGCGGAGTGATGCCTCAGAAAAACTCATATTTGTTGGTAAAGATTATTAAAAAAGTAGCTGAATCTTCCGGTTTTCAGGTAAGTGACTTTTCGGTCAGTATGGGTGATGTTAAAAAGCAGGAGGTGAAACAAGCGATAGTTGATTATGAAAAGGTGCCAGTGGAGCTGACTTTAAGCGGTCCGGGGGAAAAATATCTAGAATTAATTAAGGGTTTGGAGCGAAGCCTACCGATATTGTCTATTGATAGTTTTGATTTAAAAATTAATGGCCAGGTGGCTTTAATTAAGGTTAGGGTGTCAGCTTATTTTCAACCGATGACGAATAAAATTAACATTGAATCTTTAAGATTGACGGATATGACACTGAAAGTTGAAGAAACCGCCCTGTTGTCGAAAATAAAAGAATATAGGGCCCAAGGGGTAGAAAGTTTGGAAGGAGTGGGAGGGCAGTATAAATCCTATGAGCGAAGCGATCCCTTTTTTACTCCTTAATTTCCAAAAGATATTTGACGGCAGGGAAAGACAAATTTAAGAGAGCCCGGATAGATTTGATAATTTTGCCTTCTTTGCCAATAAGTTGACCAATATATTCCGGTAAGGCAGTGACTTCGATAATAGTAGTACCATTTTCATCACGACAGTTTACGGAAACATTGGCACTTTCGGGTAATATCGATTTGATTAAATATTCCGCACTTTCTTGAATCGTGGTCATGAATATAGTATTTAGTACCTAGTACTTAGTAAATTAGTAATAAATTAGGTATTGGGGTTTTCTACTTTTGCTTCAACTGGAATTTCTGGTTTGGGTTCTGATTTGACCACCGGCTTTTTTTTGATTTTGTTGGGATATTTTTTAGGATTTAACAATTTGTCAACTCCGGTAGTTAGGTGGGCTCCGTTTTTAATCCAAGTGGCCATTTTTTCCTTATCTAGGGATAAAGTTTTGGTTTGGGGGGTATAAAAACCGAGATCAGCAATAAATTTGCCATCACTTTTACTGCGGTCTTCTGAGACCACAATCCTAAAGGAACGTTGGTGAATTTTACCGTTTGGTTTTAGTTTTATTTTGAGCATAGGAGGAATTATACAATGAAAAGTCTAAATTCTAAAATCTAATTAATTTATTCAAAAAACTTTATGGCGTTAATAGCAGCGGCTTCTTCGGCTTTTGGTTTGGAATTGCCGGTGCCGGAGGTAATCAATTTATTGGCAACATAGACTCCGGCTTCAAATATTTTGTCGTGGTCAGGGCCGGTTTCGGAAATGATAAGGTACTGGGGGGTGGAGCCGGATTTAGCTTGGGCGATTTCCTGGAATAAGCTTTTGGGATCTTTATAGTGGGTTTTAGAAGAGAGATTTTTGATGCTTTGAGCGACCGCCATGAGTTTCTTCACCCCGACTGAGGTACAAGAAAGCACCTAAATTTAAATCAGTGGCGACTTGAGCCAGATTTTCAGTACGAACAATAAGACTTCTAATATTGGTCAATTCACCTTCGGCTAGTTTCGGAAATCTAGAAAAAAGGACAGTTGATGACCAAAGCTCCAGGGCAGCATCTCCCAGAAACTCAAATCTCTCGTTTGACTCAGAAAATTTGTTTCTGGATTCATTTAGGCTACTCCGGTGAACCATGGCTTGATCCAAAAGGGATGGGTTTTTAAATTTAACTTTAAGGACTTTTTGAAGCTCTTTAAGATCGGGTTTTTGAGGTGTCATTCTTATCTTTTAATATTGAACCTAAAACGGCATTAATGAAAGAACCTGATGATTCATTACCGTATTCTTTACCAATTTCAATGGCTTCGTCAATAATTACTTTGGGAGGAACGGAAGTGGCCGAAAAAAGCAGTTCAAAAATGGCAAGGCGCAGAACAGAGAGATCAACCCGGTTGATTTTGTCAACCGGCCATTTGGGGGCATGGAGGGTGATAACGGCATCAATTGAAGAGATTTTGGAGAGAATTTTGGTAATTTTGGGATTAGGTATAGTTTTGGTCGATTCCCAGGCAAAAAGATATCTAAATAAACCGATTCTTTTTTGATGACGAGGGTCAAGTTTACTTTTCACTGATGACAGTTTTGACAAAGAAAGCCAGGGCGTTTAACCTGACCGCAATGTTTACAGGTAGTAGTGGAGGCTAACTTGGGACCAGTTTGGGTGGCTCGGCGTCGGCCTTGGCGACGGGATGAGGGCCAATGTTTTGGAAGTGCTGTCATGAGGTTATTATAACAAAATTTTTAGATATGTTTTGTGCTATTATCCCCTAAGATGAAAGATTTAGAAAATAGAAATTGTTTAGTTTGTGACAGAATTGGGTTAATTATAAAAGGTAAAAACAAATATTTTGTTAAGGAACTAGTTTCCGGATATGTGGTTTTATGTGATTTTCAATTTTATTTTGGTTATACCTTGTTTTTATCAAAAACTCATGTCAATGAGTTGCATAAATTGTCCAAACGGGAAAGATATATTTTTTTAAAGGAGATGGCAAAGGTGGCGGAGGCGGTCTATAAAACTTTTAAGCCTAAAAAATTAAATTATGGATTGATGGGAAACACCGATACTCATATTCATTGGCATTTGATTCCCAGATATGAAAACGATTTACAGCCAGAGACTGCGATCTGGGCGGTGGATAAAAAAATTAGATGTAACAAAATGTCTAGGCCAAAAGAAGACCAGCTAAAAAAGATGAAAGAGAGGTTGCTGGTGGAATTAAATAAACTGATTTAAAGAGAGGTTACTTTTCATTTGTTTCAGTAATTATTTGTTTAGAAAACAGGGGTCTTCTGGGGTGGGATTGGGTGATATCTCCATCGGTGTTTTTTTTATCATTATGAGTGGAAGAAAATAAATAA